>ERZ773197.271-NODE-271-length-43028-cov-5.864310_pt1 | contig 43028 bp, 61 predicted proteins | sample MGYA00580999_ERZ773197 | MGnify/ENA primary metagenome ERZ773197 (study PRJEB29015, sample SAMEA2738166) | human oral metagenome | biome: human oral; feature: human-associated habitat; material: saliva | place: China | collected 2185 ...
CACCTGGTTTGGGACCAGGGGGTCGCAAGTTCGAATCTTGTCACCTCGATTTTTTTATGCAAAAATTTAAAGCACGTTTTTAAACCTTAACCGCTTGTAAATGGCTTAAAACCGTGCTTTTTTGATGCTTTTTCTTCTCTTATTTTTCTTGAGCTTTTTTCTTCAAACCTATAAATTTTTCTAAAAAACCGAACAATTTTGTCACGAATTTTGTCACGGAATTTTTCTTGTACATGCTGATATTTCCTAGCATTATTCGACTATCTCAATTCTGTTTTTGTCATGAAATGGTAGGGATGACCGCAATGCGTCATATACGCCGTCTTCTCCGACATAATCGAATCCTTCTCCTCGTGCCTTTTTCACTTTTGCATTGGTAGCCATTAAGCCCGTCTTAGTAAGGTAATACCACTTCCCCTTGTCCTCTAGCCATTGAGAAGAAAGCATACCGCCATCCTCGCCAAGGTAGTACCACCCTTCATCGGTCTTGAACCACCCCTTAATCATGAATCCCGCATTATCGAATGCGTACCATCTGCCATTAATATACTCAAATTTGCCCCATACAGGCACATTGTCCTTGTAGTAGAGCCATTTATCCTGCTGCTGTTTCCACCCCTCTAATTTCGTCTCCTGTGCATTCCTAGAGGCTTTCCGTTCTGCGTGTAGCTTGCACGCTTGATAAAAGCACCAGCTTACAAATTCTGCGCACCAGTATTCGGATAGTGCCTCTCCTCCGTTGTACCACATTCCGTATTTAGTATAGTTCTTACTCCCTCGGTTTGCGTGTTTATCATCGAGGCTATTTGGAGATGCCTTTTCCTCGTAGCCGACTTCTTGCCTTGCCACTTCCAATAATTCCTCTACGGTGCAGGTATCATCCCCATATACAGGTCTTCCGAATCCGCATATCCACGCTCTCGGTGCAACCTTAAAATTACTATATCTCTTCTTCCGAACCTCTCCGCCGTTTCTGTCTCTTTCTGCACCGGATGTATTTCCTTCCAATGCCTCTAAATCCTGTGCTATGACACCATCGACTATACCAACGTGTGCGATTCTCTTTTTCTCTGTGCTAAAGTAAAACGATACATCGCCCGCTTGTGGTTTTGTATGCCACCGCCCGGCACGCTTAAATTGATCCGCCCCATTCGGGGTAAATTTAAAGTAATCTCCGCACAATGCTTTCTGCCCTCTTTGATAAGAGTTCATGCATCCTCCTTTCCAAAATGAGAAACTTTTTTCTCAACTTTTCTCAACTCTTCTCAACTTTTCTCAACTCTTCAAAAAAGGGGAACGATACTTGACCGCTCCCCCTCGTCCTTACTTCTTTAAGTTCACTCCCGGACCAGTCGTCTTATCGGGATTCGGTGTTACTCCCGGACCATGTTCCTTGTCCTCTTCTCCGACTCCTCGACCATAGCCGACAGGGTGCACGGAATTATCAGCCTGTCCCTTGCTGGGAACGGGGATATCCTGCTGCTTTGCGTCCTCGTCGATTCCTTCGTATCTCTCAAATGGTGCATTCTTACTCATGGTAGTATCTCCTTTCTTAATTAGATAACTGCTTCTTGACTTGGTTTGCTCCCGTGGAAGCAAGACCGCTTACGATTCCAATCGCAATGGCGTTCAAGATATCCTTTGCAGGAAAATCCGGCATGGTATACATCCCGACAACGCCGAGGATTGCCCCAACAAATCCGCAAATCACGGGAATAAACTTACTGTCCAGCTTCTCCCACGCCTTGCACCCCATACCGATTAGGTAGGTGATTACTGTGATTGCTACCACTGCTCCAACTCCAAAATCCATGTTCTTTCTCCTTTCATGATGCTATAGGTAATTTTTCGACTTCTCCGATTGCTTTTTCCGCTAGACCGTTTCCGCCGATTGCTTTATATGGTTTGTATAGATATTCGATTAGTTCCCTGTATTCAGCGTACGTTATGCTTCCACGGGCAATATATTCTTCTGCCTGAATTCGAATTCTTGTATTCATTAAGCCTTTCAAGCAGTCAAGTATTGCCTTATCATGGTCGCTTACCCTCTGCCGTGATTGAAATACATATAAGGCGAAAGCCCAAAATCCACTACTTGCAAAGATTGCCCCTGTTATCCCCAAGATGAATGTGCTATTTGTGATAATCTCCATCTTCTCCCCCCTTTCTACCCTATAGGCTTTTTCTTCATACTAGCGTTAAGGGCGCATTCATTCCCTCGCAATAAAAAAGAAAAGGGCAAGTTTTCTTGCCCTTCTCTCCACTATTTAGCCCACTGCTTCAAGTCCTTTTCAGTATAGAGTTGTTTTCCGTCGTAGGTGATCCGCAATATTTTTTTCAAAATCTCATCCGATACAGCCGGATTTCCTATTGCGTCTTGATAAAGCTTCTTGTACTTACTTGTTACAGCACTCTTTACACTGCTACGAATCTTCTTTTCGTCTGTGCCTATTGCTCTTTGGTATTCCACATAGGTATTTAAGCTGTCCTTATAATCTTCGGTTTGCTCGTATAGCTTTTCCGCAAGATCGTCCCCCTCTATCGGCTTTAGCTTTTTGTAGGCACTATCTAGTGCCTTGTCTATCATCGCTTCGCTATAGCCACTATGGAGAAGCACTTCTCTTTCGGCTGTCGTATCCTCTCCCGCAAGATTCTTTTCGGCAATTTCTATGATCATATCGTCTTTACTTAAAGCCTCTTGAAGCTTTTCTGTGATTAAATCTTCCCCTAGTCGTGCTTTTAATTCACTTACAATTTTATCTCCCGTCTTTTGGTCGCCTAGAGTATACGCTTTTAGTGCCGACGCAAGGAAACGATTTACATTTACATAGTTCCCCTTTGAGTTCTTGCCTTCCATGTTGTAAATAAGCTTATCTCTTTCATATTGAAGCCCTACATTTGCAAGCGGGCTGTCGTAGATAGCCGTATCGTAGAATGCACCAATATCTCTTAAGGCATTGTGCATCGGGATTCCTAGTATGTTTAGGGCGTTAGAGGCTTGATAGATATTCCCAAGCCATCCAAGCTTTGAATCTTCATTCCTAAATTCTGAAAGCGCCTTAATTGCCCGAACTGCTTCCGTTATCGGCTTTGTTGCAAAGTTGTTAGATCCATACTGCTTTGTGTCAAGTGCTTCTATAAAATCCTTTAAAATCGGTACATAGGTCCAAGGCTTTAAGTTATCTGCAAAATCTCTTATAAATGCATCAAGCCACCGCTCGCCGAACTTCTTATCTTTATCCCTGTTTCGCATAGCTGATATAAGAGAGGCCACTCCCGATGTTACGGCTGCACCTAATGTAGCGATTGCAAGAACGCTTACCATCTGCTTCTTTGTAGCTTTTCCTTTCTTAAAATCGGAATACGTTCTATAAACCATATTATAGGTTTTTGAAGGTTCACTCATAAAAGAAGTGGAAAGCTTTACAAGTCCGCTTGTACTTTTCATTGCGTCCGTCCGATTAAGAACGGAATCGACTACTTGCGTTGCGTCTATAATCTCATTAAATATCTCTGCCGACGCCTTATAATATTCCTCTGTCCCCTTCTTAAGGTTTGTCGTTCCCTCTACCTTCTTTTCCGATGCATACCAAAGACGCTTCCATGCAAATTCATCTGCCGCTTCAAGTGGTATAGCTGTAATGTCTGTAATTGCATTTTTTAAGGTTGTTTCCCCTGTAAACTGTCTTCTCAACGACTTGCCAACATTTATATCATAAGAGCCTGACATAGCTTTCCATTGTGCAATAGGTGCATATTTCTTAGCATTCTCCCATTCAGTATTTGATTCTGACTTTGGAAGCGTAAGCCCCTGCGCTAGATACTTAGCTTCGATTACATTTAACGCCCTTAAATATGCTGTCGGCTGTTGGGCAGCCACCCTTGCATTTGCCAGTACCATAGACCCCTTATACGGACCGGAAAACCCTTGCGCAAGCTTATCAATGAAATTGCTACTGCCACGGCTTCCGTTTAAATCTCTAAGAAGATTCATATAATATTCAGTTCCACCTTTACCCATAACACGAGATAACTCTCTATGCACAGAGTCGCCGTTCTCGTCAGCAAAGTTATAGAACTTTTGCATATCTATAATGGCGGGGAAATAGGAAGCGTAAGAGGTCATTTCATCAATGTGGCTCATGGCAACCTCGAATATATCATCAATCATAATTGGATTGTAGGCTTCCTTCTGTAGCGCCTTTGTCATGCCTTTGTTCTTTAAGGTAGACATCATTTTTTCAAGGTCTGTGTTTTTCATGGTAAGGCTGTCGCTATCCACCTTAATCGGAAAGTAATTTTTCTCCGTAAATTTATCATAGCCATAAACCGCATTACTTGCTTCATTTCCGTATTTTGCAACTTCATTAGAAAGAATCTGCCCGATTCTTTGTGCAAACTTAATTTCGTTTTCGCTCAAATTCTCCTCTACTATTGTATTCAATTCTGCCTCTGTCATTTTATATGTATTAACATCCTTTATGACTGTCAGTTTTTTTAAGCCCTTTCCTCTTCTCTCTCTTACTTTAAAACCGCCTAAACGCTTGTTCCCTTCATACATTTCCCCGGTTGCGTCATTTTTCATTAGCCCGTAAAGGTGCATTCTTGATTGCTCTCTTAAATTGTGCAGATACAAAGACATTAACTGCGCCTTTGTCATTTCAACTTCTGCGGTCTGCATATTGTTCGTAGCAAGAGCGGAAAACTTAACTGTGTCTGTACTTAACTTCTTTAAGTTTTTAGCCTTTATATTAGACTCTTTCATTGCTTCTTTGAAACGGTCTTCAATATGGCTTAAAGCCTGTGTCTTTTTGTCTCTTGCATTTCTAAGCACCTTATAAACCTTATGCCCGCCGTCTCCCATTTCGTGGAAGAATGTATAAGCGTCCATCATTCCATAGCTTAAAAAGTCCTTTGCATTTCCTGCAATCCCCCACAGTTCTTTTCTTGCATCTTGCCCCTTGAATTCTTGTATAACTTCCTGTGCCACATCTGAAACTCTTTCGCCATTTTTCATAGAGATATACTTGTTTTGGCTCTCTACTATGTGCTTAAATCCTCGCAAGCTGTCACGCAAGGTCTGCAGCTCTTCCGTACTTAATCGGTTCATATTCCCGCCAATTTTAGATACAGAGTTCTTAATCTCTTCAAGACCTTCTTTCAAGCTTGGATCAATGGGGAAGTATACACCCTTCCCGTTTTCTTCCGTAAAGATATCCCCGTTATTCTCTGCCTCTTGGATCCTGCTTGTTAATGTTGCAAGTGCTCCCTTAAATTCATTTGCCGTCATTTCAACTTTCGGCTTCTTCTCATAGAAAGCGTCATAAGAAGAAAAATCTACAGCGGAAAGCACCGGCACTAGGTCTTTTAGTAGCACCTTCGGCACATGGAGATTGTCGGTCGGATTTACCGCCATTTTCATTAAGGCCTTGCTATCCCTTACAATCTCTTTCTTATAAAGCTGTCTATGGCGTTGTTCGTCCTGCTTCTGTCTGTAGGCTCTATGCATTTCAAGGCGTGCTTGATACTCCGCACCGCCACGGCTTAAAAGACGAGATTCTGCGTCTATGAATTCCTCATGACTAATAAGACTATTTTCATAGTCTTTCCTAAGCTGCTTAATCTTATCAAGGGCCTTGTTATACTTCTTCTGAAACTCTGCCTGTACTTCTGCCCTTGCCTTTTCCTTTATCTTCTTATAGCCGTCCTTGTACTTCTGATAAAGTCTTTCATCTCCGACAGAAAGAAAAGCGTCGTATATTTCATCAGAAAGCCTATCGACTGCGTGTTCTTGCTCTTCTCCGGGGAAAGCCTCATACACTTTAGGGATAGACATTTCGTATGCTTCGATAAGCTTATTCAATTCGTCGGAATAGGTTTTATCGCCTGCAACAAGGTAAGGGAACGCTTCTGCAAAACTCTTATATACCTTGTCTGCATTTCCCCCGTTATCTACTGTTGCTTTTCTGAAATCAATCTTTCCGAAATACTGCTTTCTAAGGTCTCCGAATTTCTCGTATCTTAGGTCGTGCAATTCCTTTTCAGTAATGTAGATTGGTCTTCCGCTAAAGAACTCCTTTATCTTATTATAGTCCTGCACTTCGGAATCTTCCTTGTAGGTGGCATTCTCTATAACCTCTCTAGCAAGCGCACGGCTTACACTCCGCACCTCTCCACCTTCAATATCTCTTGCTTCGCTAAGGTACTTATAGAAACCGCTTAACTGATCCGCAAGCTTCGCCTTACTAAACTGCGAATTGTACTGTGAAAGCAAATCACTTGCAATACGGTTTACATCGCTCCTTGACGGCTCAAATCGTGTTTCTGCGTTCAGCACTTCGGACAGATAGCTGTTCTCTTCCTTTAGGTTTTCATTCTCCTCTACAAGACTGTTATAGTAGTCTTCGGAAATGTCCAACTGATTAAGAAGATTTGTACTTTCTCCATTCTCGTATTTAATAATCGACTCCGAATTTTCCAATAATTTCTTGCTATCTTTGGCTAGAATCCCCTTGACACCATCTTTATAGCGTGCTAAGTTTGAATCAATAACAGAGATGTCTGGTAGCTGTTGGTGAGTAGACCCAACTTTGGCCAGCTCTCTGTTTTTTTCTATATAATCGGAAACATATAGAAGTCTATTTTCTCTTACAGCTTTATTAATGTATTCATTTATTGATGACTTATCGTATATAGAACTTATTCTATTCGAAATAAACTGAACATTTAAGTACCCTGATTGAATCGACGGTATAATTCCAACTATTACAGGGCTGTTTCCAATGCTATAATCTGTAACCACTGTAAGCTTAAAGTCATTTTGTTTTGCTTTGTATTTAATAATATACTGTGGACTATTTAACCCTTCAATGCTATTTAAAATATCTTTTGCTGTTAGTGTGTGAGCGTTATATCTCTCTATGTCCTTTCTTTTAGGATTGATTTTTTCAATTACTTCTTGGTCATCTTTGGATTGCATGGAAATAATGTGTTCTTTTTCTATAACCATAGGCAACTCTCTTATGCCTAGTATTTTCGAAAGAATACTAGGTGTCTCCCCTGCATAGACATATTTATCATTATATGAGTCAGGGTTTTCATAAATACTTTTGAACAAACTTTCTCTGTCCTGCTTCTTTCCGTCTTCAATAATTTTCTGCAACTGAACCTGCGACAGTTCCCCACTGTCGCTGTTTTCTGTTACCGCTTCATATTTCGCCATGTTTTCCTTAGCTGTTGACATAGCAACAAGCCAAGCATCCCTAGTCTCTTCGTATCTTGCTAGGTCTTCTCTTAGTGCCCTACTTGCCAGTCGCTCCCCGCTATGGCTGATTAAATCCTTGAATGATTCGATAATGTCGTTTAGCCATTGCACTACCTTCATTCCGAGGCTCTTTTGTTCTTCCGTTCCGTTCACTAGCTTATTGATGAATTCCTCGTCATTTAAGAAATGCATAGTGGAATCCGCAACGATTTCATCCGTGATTTCTTCATTGGATAAATTTCCGTAGGACTGCTTATAGGTTTCAATAAGGGAATCTAAATCCGTGTTCTTGGATTTTAAAATGCTGCTTAAGGCAAGCCCCTTAAACCATCCGTACATTCCTTGGTCTGCTCCGTCACTTGCGTATTCCTTTAGCCAGTGTGTCATTTCATGCGATACAGTTCCGAGAATGTTATCACTCTGCAGGTCGATAGTAATAATTCCCCTTCCCATTTCGTATGATCCGTTACTTGTGTTTCCGTCCTGATATTTAGAATCAACTATGCGGAAAAGAATGCCCGTCTTCTTTCCGAGCGCACTTAACACTTTCTTTAAAGTAGACGGCGCATGCGGAACGCTATCCATTAGCCCGCCTGTCCTCTTCTCTATACGCTCTTTGTATCTTATATTCCACTTACCAATAGCATTTTCGTAGTCCTTTACTCCCGCCTTAAAAAGGCTTTCTCTTTGCTCCTTAGAAAGCAGTGCCATGCTTGCAGTCTTTTCTAAGCTATCTTCACCATTAAGATTATAGTTATACCGCCCAAGGTTATAAGCGTGCGTGCTTGCCTTGATGTAATCAGTCAAAGGGATGTTCCCGTCATAATTCTCTACGAATGCCTTTTGCCCTTCCTTGTCGTAGTTTTTGGAAAACTCCTGCAGAGGGTTTTTATAGTCGATACTCTCTCTGTTTGCCTTGCTTAAATTCTCATTGATTGCATTTTCAAGCTTCGCTTGTTGTCCCGCCTCTGTATTTGAGAAAAGCGCATAAGGAACAGAGCCGGGCTTTTCCGCTTCGGTTTCTTCTTGGTGATTATCTTTACTTTCTTGAAGGTTATCTTTACTTTCTTCCTGTAATGCTTCTTGCTCTCTGTTATATCCTTCAATGGTGGCATTCTCTATAGCATTGGCAAGATACCCTCTCTCAAGTGTGCTTATATTCTCTCCTCTTGCTTCTTTCTCCGCAAGTCGGTTTGCCACCTCTTGAATTGCTTTTCCTTCTTCTGTAGTCGTGTCGGCACTCTCTGCAATCTCTTTGAAGTTATTTATATCATTGTACTGTGCACCATTGGTGAGTGTATGCGTTACGCCTGCAACTCCTGCGGACATTCCACCGGATAAAGCACCCGCAAGGAAGCTCATTCCCGCATTTCCTAACCTGCTTACTCCTGTATTAAGCATTGCAGAAGTGTCACTCTCTCCGTTTTTCTTCCTAGCAAGATACTCCTTGATTACTTCGGATTCACGACCTTTTATAAGAGTATCTGTTAAATCATTGGTGATTTCCGTTCCGAACTCTTCAAGACCTTCTTGCCCCATTTGCTTTAGGACATTTTTAGCAACTTCCTTCCCCGTCGTTCCCAATCCATTTTTAGACAGTTTAAGGAATCGCATAGTTGGCGCATACTCCCACGCTGCTTCTGCCGCACCCTTTGCAACTCCACTTGCAAGCATCTGATTTCTTGTGATGTTAGGGTTTACTGAATCCTCTAGGAACTCTTGATTGGTAGCACTTCCTGCAGCTAATGCAAGCCCCGCCGGACCGAACACAAGATTTCTAGCTGCAGAACTTGCTCCATCAAGAAAAACACCACCTAAAAAGTTTGTTGCCTTCTCTCCCGTGTCAAGTCTTCCGTCATCATGATTCATGCCTAGGTTATTTCTTAGTGCTCTTAAGCTTCCTTCTCTTACGGCGTTAGCCTTCATTGCCTGCAGCATATCTTCGGGCTTTAGCTTATCTTTAGAAAAGGTTTGCCGTGCCGTATTCACAAGACCTTCTGCTCCCGATAAGGTGCTTTGCGTCATGTTCCACGCTGTGCCCATTAAGGGCGCAACCTTACCCGCAACAGGAACTTGAGAAAGAGTATTCAAGAATTTATACTCTCCTGTCTTTTCATAGTCTCCTTTTAAAAGAGCCATGTAATCGTCCTTGCTCATCGGGTTTGCATTTGTGGCAAACTCTGCACGTCCATTGTAGTTTTCGGGCATTCTCATCGGGTGACTCGTCGAATACTCCTGCCACATTTTTTCATAGTCTGCATCAGTCAAAGCAACGTGCGGTTTTATCTCTGATCCTGCCGTAGGATTCTGTTTTGCAAAGGAAACAGGCGCATCATGGATTCCGCCATACGCTACTTTGTTTTCTAAAGGGTTTTTATACTTTGCATACAAACTAGGTTCTGTCGGTGTAGCGTCTACAGCCCCCTCTATCTTTGCAGGAGAATAGGAAGTAGGGGCTGTATTCATAGCCCCTGTGTTTGTTCTATATCCGCCCTGTGGAATTGCTTCTCTTTTTGCTTTCTCCGAGATATACCCCTCTATTAAACGTCTATTTTCTTCTCTCTTCTTATTGTCGAATAAAGAACTTAATCTTCCCATATTTTCCCCCTTTGGTTAAAATCCCCGCTTCTCTCTTGCCTTTCTTAGCTCATTTCTTGTGATGTAAGTCAATGCGTCATCCGGCATTGTATTTAAATCGTAATCAGTTCCATCCATTGCATACGCCGCCTGCAAGGTGTTCTTTGCGTTCATAGCAGGTGTAGGTGTTGCAGTTACATTGTTAGCCCCTTTATTGAAATAGGGCTGTGCCGAATCCAATAAATCGAAAACATTTACGGTCGGCTTTCCGTTCTTTATTGTGGTATTTTTTTCCTTTTTCCCCGCTCTTCCCCTTCGTCCTCGTCTTCCGCCACCACCGCCACGGCTTCCACCTAATACCATGCCCGATAGTGCCTGCTTCGTTTTTTCGATGTTCAATCTTGCAAGTTCATTATCAAGATCCTGCGCTTCCTTCTTCATGGCATATTCTTTCGCCCATTGCTCTTCTTTCATGCTCATTTCTCTATCGAAATTCTCATTGTCGGTATCCATCTTGTAGACTCCCATATCTGCGCTTCTATCAGCGTTATACTGTCCTGCTAAATGGTTTGTACCGTTCCAGTAATTCGACGTATTGGCGTTATAGACATTAAGGTCATGCGTTCTTTCTCCGTTAAGGGCATTTAAGAAGTAGTTTCTGTCGTTCTGCCAGTCGGTTACTGTATCTCTATACCTTCCGTAATCGGTGTTGTCCTGTCCCTGGAACGCCTGCAACTGGTTATATCTGTTCGCTTGATCGTCCCTATACATTTGATAGGCTCTGTCTCTAAAATCCATAACCTTATCATTTAAGCCCGTCATGGTATTGTCATAGGACTGTTGTGCCACTTGTGCAGCATAGGAAGAACCATAGCCGCCCGACTGCGCCTGTGCATTTGCCATAGTGTCCTGCATCGCCCTACGGGCTGAATCTGTATAACGCTGTGCATACATCTGATAGAGGTCGTCGTTCTTTAGGTCTTTTCCCGTATAAGAGAATTTTTTCTGATTATAGATTTGGTCTAGCAGTCCCGAAATCTGCGCTTCGTATTTACTTTTAAACGGATCGGGCCGGTTTCCCTCTACATTCTTTAATTGTTCTCTTCTTGCTTCCACCTCGTCAGACTCGCTATAGTCATCGGGCATTCTTGATAGCCTTGCCTTATAAGCATTGTATGCGTCTGTCACTTGTTGGGACTGGCTATATTTACGTGCAGGATATTTATTTCCCCCGCCGTAGGAAGAAGAACTATAGCTTTCTGTGACTGTCGCCCCGCCATTCGCACCCCCTGCGTTTGCTGTAGCATTGAGCCCTGCCGTTACATTTGCAGAAGGCGTATTGTTTCCCCCAAGTCCCGCATTATTTCTAAGCTGATTTAAAAGGCTTGTGTTTTGGCTTGCCGTCCCGCTATACCCCGTCATGCCTAACTGGCTTGCAAGCTGTTTTCGTGCAGCAAAGGAACTTCCTTGCCCTCTCTGATTCAAATAATCAACGATTGAATTACTTAGTGCCATTGTCCTTTTCTCCTTCCTTCTCTTCTACAGTCGCCATCCCTGTAAGTAGCTGATAGGCAGTTACTAGATTCGCCATGTTGGAAATCCCCGTTACTGAAACCTTATTCAGCATTTCGAGCGCCTTCATTAAATCCTTATCCTTTATTTCCATTTTGTTTTCTCTCCTTTATCCTTTTGTATATTTCTTGAATCATCTTGATTCTGAATGGAATAATCTCTGCATAGCACATTGCTAGATAGTTTCCGTTCTTTTCTACAATTCCCTTGAATCCAGCTTGCTCCATTGCAAAGAAGAAATCTTGCGCTATATATCCCTTATGCCTTTTTTTCTCCCCTTTCATGGAATATTCAACAGGGGTAATCGCTTGAAACAAGCGCATTACTTTTTCCCCATCAAGATCCTTTATATCTTCCTTTAACCGTTCGTCACTCCACCAGTCTTTCCCTTGCGCTAGGATTTGCGAACATGTAACACGATGCGCAGGCGTTTGCGACCCGCTTTCGCTTGCCAAGGTGCACATACTTTTTACATCTATTACATCAAAGGAAAAGCTTGGCAATGTTCCATGCTCTTCCCCGTCTGAATCCCGCTCATTTTGCCATCCGTACGTCGCATGGATAGCACCGGATATGGATAACTCCCCTTTTATGGATGTTGACGAACCATTCTTACTCTCTTTATCCAGCTTTCGATTAGATGTAAATACCACCCTTTTCCCCGTTATATCTTCCGGGTTACAATCTATTAATTCCGCATTCGCCCCTCGCATATTCATATAGGCTGTCTCAATTGTTCCGGATCCGATAGAAGAACCCTCTCCACCGATAAGCCTGTCACCGCTTATCAAGAATCCCCCTATCCGTCCCGCTGTAGCATTTACCTCTCCTTTAAATTGAACACCCGATTCGTTTACCTTAAAGCGCTCTGTATCTACCTTTAGGCGCTCCCCTTTTAACTTAATACCTTTCCCGAGTGATAATTCTGTATTTAACTCCTTTACTGCGTCAGCTTTTTTTACCTTTAATTCGAGAGTATCAGAAAGAAGTTTTACGCTTGATTCAATATCGCTTTTTATACCTTTTATGCGGTATCTTATCTTCTCAAGCCTAACTTCATATTCGGATATTTTCCCTCGCAATTCCGAGTATTCCTTTATAAATTCATTCGAGAAAGCGGAATCGAAAGAAAGGTTTTCAGAGGCGTACCGTATTATCTTCTGATTCTGCAGGAGCAACCCCTTTATTTTTTCTAATTCTTCCATATCTCCCCCATATCCTTTAGGACGCTATCAAGGCAAGCCGTAATCGAATCCATTTCAAGCCCTAATAGCCCGTCTCTTATTTCCTTCCGATATTCTTCCGGCGTTTCCTGTGCAATAAATCCAGTAGCACTTATTCCACTATCCTTATATACAAACGAACATGGCTTAAGCGTTTCTAAAAGACTATAGCCTTCTTTCGTTTCTATATGTCTTATATCCTTTTTTAATCTTCTGTCTGAATAAGATTTCCCCGCAAGCTTTGAGTAATAGCTTTTGCACTCGACATTGTCATAAACAAGTAGTCCACCTACAGGGGAAGAGTTCGTATTGTAGTGCTTATAGTTCTTGTCGGTTTCGTCAAACTCTTTTACTTCTTCCTTATCCGGATATTCGGGTCTACTTGGAATCTTTTCTCCGTATTGTCTTTGCGTTGTATGAAGGCGCATTGCATAGCACGTAAGTCTTCCGTTGCTCTCCATTGCAGAGCAAGAGATAGATCCTAAGAACTTGGCATTATTAACGTTTATATCCTCAAAATTCCCCTTAAAGGTTGCGTTGATATATACGTCCCCATATGCGTTTATCTCTTTTGCATCTCCGTAGTCAGCAAATATATTTCTTGCTTCTATCATTGAAGTGCCTTTTCCATACCATGAAGAGCCATGCGCATCGCTCTGTATCTCCCATCCGGCAATGTTTCCGCCAGTCGCCACAATCTCCCCTTTTGCTACGGCTCTATCTTTAGTAAGTACAAAATTAGGGGAAGCAATTTCTAAGCGTTCCCCTTTTATTTCTAGCGTATCAGAGGAAAGATTTATCGAATTCGTTACTTCTCCTTTACTGACTAGCAAAGAGATGCCTTGCTCCGATGCCTTTAACTCGGTTTTTATTTTCTTTTCCGTTTCTTCAACCTTTGTATAAAGCCCACCTGCGCCCATATCTAAAAGGCTTAAATTATGCTTAGTCTCTTCATACCTAAGTAATTCCTCTGTCGAAAAATTATCTACAGCATCCAAAGAAGAAAAGACGTTCTGCACGGCTCTATTTATTCTTGTTATATGCCCCTCAACCTCTTTTGCTTCCTTTATGCTGTCGGGCGATTCAATCTTATAAATCATCGCTTAGCTCCTTTAGTTCTTGTATAGCCTTTGCTATAACTCCGTGTAGTGCTTCGTAGTTTACGCTATAGAACCCGTTATCCATTTGGTGAACAATCCCGAACCGATCCCCGCCCTTTAGAATATCCTGCGCTATAAGCCCATAATGTACGCCCTCTTCATCCTTTAGCTTGTACGACACCGGGCGCAAGGACAGGATATATTCCAAGGCATTTTCGATTGGTTTAATATCCTTTTTTACACGCCTGTCACTCCATGCAATGCCACGATCATTAGAGAAAATATCGTAGCAGCTTAGACGTCCCCCGATGTATACATCTCGGCACTGTCCGCAATTTGCGTATACTGTAGACCCGCACACAACATCATCGCACGCAAACCATCCGAAATAGGTTTTTTCCGTTACTTCAATTTTGCAGTTACTAAAATCTATATAACATCCTGTTATATCCTTATCCGTGGTTATATCTAGGCGGTTTCGCACATTTACAATCGTGCCCCCTAGCCCGCAAGCGTCTATAGTGTTGCCACGTAGAAAACTCTTCCCGTTTTCATTTACAATCTGAAAACTCCCGAAATTGCCACTCTCTGCAGTAATTTTCCCCGTAAGGCTTAGATTCCCGGCATTATCCAGCTTAAAGTTCTTTGAATCGACCTCTAGCCCCGTACCGCTTATGCTTATCTTTTCAGTAGATAGGCTTATTCTGTTTAGCAAATCGTCTTCTTTCACATATAAATCTAGCGCCCTGCTCGTCTGCTCGATTGCCGCTCTTGTCTTTTCTTCGTGGTCTTCCATAGCAAGTGTGAATCCGTCCATTGAATGAACGAGTTCTACAGCTTTTTCTTCGTTTTGGTAAAACTTTCTATACTCGGAAGGTTCTATATTGTCACCATCCACATTTTCCGATAGAAAGCGGATTTTCTTATTAAGTTCCGTTAGATACAGCTTTACCTTTTCGAGGTTCTTAATCTCTCCAATAGCAATCTTCGGAACTGTAAATACACTCATCGCTCGCTTCCTTTCCCGATAGTCTTACTCATGCCGTACAAGATGAATTTCCCATGCCCTGAAAGCTTATACTGATATCTTTCGCAACGCTTTAGCTTCACAGGGATAAGATAGGTGTTCCGCTTGTCCGCTGTAATAGACGCTTCTCTTCTCCACGTCGCTTCATTGTCATAGCGAACGTACACGGTGCATTCTGCGTCCGGCTCTAACTCAATGTTAAACTGAAGAGAACGCACCTTCTTCTTGTCAAGCGTGCCCTCTTCCAAATACACGGACTCAAGAACCCATTCTGTGTTTTCATAGTCCTGCATATCGTCTGCCATTGTATTTCTTGAATAAAGAGGGAACACGCCATTTAAAGGCTTTTCATAAGTGGAATTAAGATTCCCTGAAGCGTTTACAAGGCTATATATCTTTCCTTCTATGTCCGCTTCTTTTATCCACAACTGATTTTTAAGGTCAAACACATACATGGATCCTTGATTGTCGTTTTGCAAATAAACGTAATACTTCCCCCTCCACTGCCCCGCAATGGCATGATTCCACTTGACTTTCAGTTTATCCGATACCGATTCGGGCATTCCCCCTTGATATATCATCACAGCGTCACGGCTTACATACATGACAGCTTCATTCACATGACAAAGAGAAGCACTGCACCCTTTCATTACTCCCCTCGCTTCTACGGTATCAAGGCTGAAATTGGAAGGTTTCGTACCGTAAATCGTATGAATGTAGTTTTCTTTAAAGAACACAACATAGCCTTGTTGACTGATAACTCCTGTAAAATCCCCGTCACTCCCAACAGACACCGCATAGCTGTCTGCCGCCGTACCTTGGAAGCTGTTCCAATTGGTCGGGTCTCCAAGCTTGCACGCATAAATCTCATGGTTCGCACTGGAGCACCCCCACAAGCGATTGTTGAACTCGCAAACATAGTCCATATCGGGAACTTTCCGAACAATCTTCACTCCGCTTTCTTCCGTGATACTTCGCAATGCTACGCCATTTTCATCTACTGCGGAAATGACGATAAAGTCATCTCCTATCTCCTTTATTGCCTTAGTGGTGTTCAAGGTCTCCGTGTACTGCGTGAATCCCGAAAGCGTGACAACATCATCCCTCTTGAAATTCTTTCCGATGTTCTTTCCTTGAATCTTGACGAAACTCGATCCTTCCGAAACAGGTGCAAGGCTGATTTGCCCTTCCTGCGTGTAAGAGGATTCCATATCGGTCAGTTCTTCCGTCTTTGTGTTAAACACCTGCTTATCAGGGAAAATGCAGATATATGCGCCCATTCCGACTAGAACCCTGTCTAATTCCACGGTCTTTTTTAATGCAATTCTTTTTTTGTCATAGATAAGCGCATTCTTTCCGAACATATACAAGGAATTCTTATAAAAGATTTGTACAGGCTCTTCCGATTCATTAAAAGGCAAATTCGGCTCACGCAAAGTAAGGGACGGGAATAGTCTTGACGATATGTTTTTCATATCTAAAAACTCATTATCCGCCCCAACACTTGACTGATTCAGTCCCCCGAAAACGCCGATACTCTGCTTTGTTTTCCCTAGTGGATTCATTTGCTTAAAATTCATCAGATTAACCCCCTCGGTTTCCTTTCGTTATGAATGAGATAGCGATTCATGTAACTAAGCCATGCCTCTTTTTCCGCTTGGTACGCCTGTACGTCATTCGCATAGCTTTCTATTTCATCCTCTAAGAAATCAATCTTTGCTTTAAGGTATGCGATATAGATACCGCTGAAACGGCTGTCTAAGAGAACTACGCTGTCCATATCCTGCGCTGTGTAAGGAACAAGAACGGGAATCCCCCTGTCAACGCTTACAAGCTTTTTCTCTCCGTTTTCCTCTGTCTCCTCTGCTATCCGCATAGCTTCGTTCTGCGCTTCTCCGTCTCTCGTCCTGCTTTCTAAGGGATTCCCGATATAGTACGGATCTGTTCCCATGATGGTCACGGTGCTTTCTGTTCTTCCCTCTGTAACTGCATCCCCCTTTAATTCGTCCTTCTCTTTATGGAGATACGCCCTTGCATGAATCGGCTTGATATGCGCTTCTGTTCCCCTCTGAAAAGCAATGTAGTTATCGAATATCTCCGCTTCTACTTCGTTTAGAAACTGCAATTTAAGACTCTCGCTTGTGGCGTTCGGTCTTGCGTCATCAACGAGAGAAAGAATCTCCCCTACTGTTATTTTCATCGTTTCCGCTCCTTCCTTTTTCTTGTATTGTCCTTTATGCTCCGTATATTTTCCCAAGCAAAAAGAGGGGATAGCCCCCTCTCCTTGCTTTTACTCCGCTGATGCAACCCTAAAACATACAGGAATGATAGGTCTTAGCTTTCGCACATCCTCTTGGCTTGTACCTTGTGGCAACACCCCAAATGCATCTTTCAAAGAAAGTTTTCTAGGGATTCCTTGTTCATCAAGCACTGTAACAAAATCCGGTCTACATGAACATGTTAGATATTTACCTTTGTTCATGAATCTTCTGTATTTTATGGTTTTAAATAATTCAACTTGATAAGAACCCCGTATGCTCATTTCAAGCCCTTCAACGGTGGAAAACAGGAAAGACATTAGTCCAAAAACTTCGCCCAAATCAATCGTCCAAAAATGAAATTCATTTTGAGTTTTCATATTCCCATAGAAACGTTTAATTTTAGATATCAACCCAAGGTTCGCTAATGAATTAAGCTCTCCAAGCCTTTGGTCACTCTTTATCTTATTATTTACCAATCCTAGGATTTTTTCATCGTCTGCAGAGCCAAAGCTTTTTAGTTCTTCCTCTGTCATAAGGATTCTTTCAGGGTAATCAAAACTGATAAAATCAATACTATTCTTTGATTCATCAATGTCTATTCCCATTACATAAAAGCGCATATTTTCTGTTCCGGGAATAGTTGTCGGAATGTCTATATAATCCCAAGGCATTATAAATGTGTGATCATTATACTTAACCAATCTTTTTATTCGTTGCATTATTTCTAATGCAGTGCCAGAATATCCAATCCGACGTGATAGTTCTTTGTCAGTTTTTGCAGCGTCTTCTATTCTTCCATTAACAAAACTTCCTATCGTTTTTACAGTACTTTCAAATGCTTTTCCACTTACGAGAGCATTTTCTGCATAATTCGATACACTGCTGTAAGGATTTGCCAACAGAAACCTCATTGCCCCTTCTGCGTCTTTATTCCCCTTCATTCTTTCTTTAACTACATTCTCCACAATCGGCGTAACTGCACCATTAAGCCCGCTTTTATCAAGGAATCTTTCCTTTGTTCCTTCCGCAACTCCACTAAGAGCACTAGACAACGTTTTTCCATCTACAAGGGTGTTTTCTCCTATGTTCTCAAGCGTGCTATTTTCACCACTAACAAGTGTCTTTGTAAGTGCCTTGTAGTCCTTCTGCGGAACTTGCTTTTTCTTTAATTCAGAACCTACGACGGCGATAGCTTCCGCTTCCGTGATTCCGCTCTTTATCTTTCCTACAGCGGTATCAACGTAACTATGCATTTCATCGGATGTGACGCCTGCTACCTTCCCGCCTTCCTGCGCTTTCTTTAAGGCTTCAAGAGTCTTTGTCTCGGATTCCTTCGCCTTCTCTGCCGATACCCCCGCTTCCATTTTGTAGCCTTCCGCTTGCTGGCTTGCCCTTTCTGCCATATTTGCAGAGGATGTAGCATTCATGACTTGATTTTGGATATTACTCTCTGCGCTTTGAATTCTTGACTCTGTTTCGTTCTTTAATGCCTGCACTTCGCCCTTGATTGTATTTGCTCCATTCTTTAAGGCTAACACTTCGCCCTTAATCACATTTGCTCCATTCTTTGCCGATACAGCTTCATTCTTTGCGTTTACTGCATCTGCCTTAGCTGTATTCGCTTCGTTCTTTAAAGCCGTAACCGCTTCTTTGATTTTCGTCCCTTCCGTGATGGTGCTGTTCTTAGATGCCTCTGCAGCATTTGCGTGTTGCAGTGCCTCAGTCTTTGCAGAAACAGCTTCCTGCTTCATTGCTGAAATTTCCTGCTTGTCTGCTGAGACACTATCTTTATACCCTTTTGCCTCAGCGGAAACCGCCTTAATCTTTTCCTCTTCCGCAATGATATTTGCAAGAGAAGTATTTCTCTTTCCTTCGGCTTCTTCCCTCTTTTCCTCTGCGCTAACTCTTTTCTTCTCTGCTTCTACTCTTGCCGACTCTCCTTCTCCAACCTTGGCAAATTTCTTTTCTAACTGTTCCAACTCGGAAAGAGTATTTGAGGAAATTTCTGTATTCCCTAACGATTTTTCAATATATACAGCCCCGGGATAAGACTTCCAACGACAAGATCCAGTACTATCGAATGCGTCAAGCTGAATAAATGCCGTTCCTGCATGGCTCATCGTAACGGAAGAAATCAGCCACCTAAGAATGATAGCATTATCCGTAATCACCTTTTCAAGGTCGCTTCGGTCAATATCTCGCACTCCTGCATAGCGGATGTTCAGCTTAAACAAGAGATTTGCAAGGTCTACCCCATCCCCCGATACTCTGTCGATATGGAATTCCCTTACCGTGGAATCCGCTTCCCCTACTGCTCCGATGCTCTGCTCCTCTGCAGGAATAAACAGCGTCTTACTTCTTACTTTAATCATATATTACCCCTTTCATGGTAAATAAAAAGGAGCGATGAGTTCCCCCACCGCCCCAAAAACGACCCTTACTCTTTATAAGCCATTGCGTCGGAATACCTTACAGCGTCTGTTTCCTGCTGAATCGCATTCCTTACTACCTCGGCAAACTCGGCGGGAATTTCTACTTCTTTTCCTCTTTCGATATTCATAGACCGCCCGTTTACACATACATATAAAGGACGCTTATGCGTATCGTCATAGGGAAGGAATACCTTCTCCGTCTTTGCCGCATTTGTCTCTACTGCTTCAGTCTTTGCCACTTCAGTCTCTACTGCTTCAGTCTCTACTGCTTCAGTCTCTACTGCTTCAGTCTTTGCCATATATTACCCCCTTAGTTTGCTTCATGCTCGTTATAGAAGGATCCTGTCTCGATACGAACCATATATTGGTTTGTAAGGATTGCTACAGCCTTAAGAGCCTTCCAGCCTACAGTTGCTCTCTGATTCAACGGGTCAGACGCACCGGAAGAACCTAGTTGCTTTACGATAGTCTCCAAGCCCTCGCCCTCTAACGCTGTCACTGCGAAAGCGTCTTTTCCAAGAATCAAGGAAGAGTAAACGTCAATAGACCCCGCACCCGCATTGATCCACTTCTTCGCCTCGGAAGTCTCGTAGAACTCAACGCCGGACAAGTCGAAAAGGTAGCCGTTCTTGAAAGCGGAATTATCCGTATAACGGAACAAATCCTTGTAATCGGGGTTCTGCTGAAGGTCGAAAGCGACATCCTGCGAAATGATACCGATATACTTTCCGTTGATTCTAGGAGCGTTTCTCTTCTTCAAGGTTCTTACCGCCATAGCGATAGCCTTCGGTGTCAAGGTCATTGCTGCGGTCAGCGCTGTACGAGAAGAAACCTGTCCCTCTGCGTACTGAACATTCGTTCCTGCATTTACTACTTCTCTTGTAACCGTATCAAGCGTTCTTCCTGCTTGGTCGCCCAGCTTCTCCTGCGCTTCCAACACATGGTTATCAATTGCGGTCATTTCGAGAAGGTCGGAAAGTGCTACATAGTCTCCGTACTGCTTAAGTGCAGTTGTTACGGTGAACATATCAAGCTTCTTTCCTGTCGGTGTCTGTCCTTCGGTTAAAGGATTCAGCGCCTTTGCAAGCGGTTCAAACCCTCTAAATTCCATCGTCTTACCGTGGTTCTTCGGAATATTTACCTTCTTACCGAACTGGTCATGAATAAGGGACGGACCAACCAAACGGATAAGGTTCTGATCGTAGAACACCTTATTGTTGGAAGAACTCAAATCGTTATCGGATGCCGTGCTGGTGGTAAGGTTTAACGGTGTAGGATCCGGGAACTGTAAAACCTCTAAAAACAACCCCTTTACTCTCTTTAATAAATTTTCCATAATCTCCTCTTTCTGCGTGTCAGAGGACTACTCTTTCTCCCCCTGATACACGTCTTATAATGTCTTCAATCTCCTTATTACTCATTTTCCCGAGGTCACTTCCTACGGGTGACAGAGCTGTCTTTCCTGTAGCAGATTCTTTTACATCGCCTTGCCCTGTCTTAATCTGCTTTGCTGTGTCCATTGCGGTCTGCTTCTTTACCGCTTGCGCTGTCTTATCCATAATCTCGTGCATATGGATAGCTTCATACGCCTGTAGCATTGTCCACCCTTGCGATAGCAGAGTTGTAAAGCGTTCCCCTGTCTCTTCGTTTAGCATTTCTTCCTGCTCGTCAAAGTCGGGGTAGATTGCTTTTACTTCGGGAACTTGCGCGTCCCACATCGCATACATTTCCTGCCGTCTCGCTTCTTCCTGCATGGCTCTTTGCTCTCCAAGGAGCGCGCGATTCTTCGCTTCCATTTCCTGCATTCTGCGATAGGCGTCTACTGTCATTCCTGCTTGGCTTGCGGCTTCGGTGAAAAGGTCTGATTTACCTTGCAAGTACATAAAAAGGGCATTTGCGTCACCGTCCTGCGGTGCGTCCGGGAATGCACTTCGTACAAGGTTAGACAGATTGTCGAGCGCTTGGCTTCTCTCTCTCAAGCCTTCGTAGTCTTTAAAGCGTCTAGTGATTTGGCTTTGAATTGCCTTGTCATACTGCGCTTTTAATTCTGAGTCCTCTTTTAAGAGTGCCTTAAGGTCTTTCTTCGGAATCGGTGCTTCTTCGGGGATGTCTTTCTTCTCTTCCTCTTTCGCTACCTCTTCCGCGCCTTCTGCCTGCGCCTGTGCTTCTCCTTCTCCGTCTCCGTCAAATTGCAAAGGGTGTAAATACAATTTTTTCATTTGTTATCCTTTCTGCTCAATCTCGGTGAGTGTGCCGTTATCTTAGGTCTTTCCCTAGCGTCTATACTCTTCTTTTACCAAACAAATATTCTTTAATCCCACGCAATAAGAATACTTTTTTCAAACTGCTGTTTGACTATTTCCAATCCCCCCATGCAAAGAGTAAAGTAAGCTTTTATCTGTGCTCTTTCTTCAGGAACAAACGCTTTCAGGTTTGCGGAAATAAAGAATTCCCCATGACTAGCCATGTACTCTATTCCCCGCCTTTCCTTTTTCTCCGAGAGGTCTAGGACAGAAAGTGCCAAAGCCTGCGTAAGAATGGAAACCTTACTGCAGGCGTATGCTGTGCCCTCTTCATCCCTCTCAGCGTGCCCGCTTGCAGACAGCTTTATCTCCTGCGGGCTTTCCTTAAATCGAATCTCTATCATACGCCCGCCCTTTCTCTTGACTCTGTCCGTGCCTTGTCAGCCTGTGAATTTCCTGTGCTTCGCTTTGCTTCTCCGAGTTGATTCACTTCAACACTTCCGTTGTCCTGCACTTTCCCGGGTACTGCTTGCATTTCTTCTTGTGGGAACATCTCCGCTATACGGGTGTCTCCAGTAGTCTCCGCTACAATACCGCCCAAGCCTTGCAGTAATTGCTTCATCTGCAAATTCTCTTGCAGTAGTGTTTGATTCTCCGATACGGTCTGAATAATCTCTTCCTTTTGGTCAAAGTCCATCATCTTAAGCATGCCTAAAGTCTGGTCTGCGAGTTGCGGATTGAATACACCTAACTGGAAAAGCTCTTTAGCAAATTCATTTTGCGCTACCCTAGAATATGGGCTTGCCTTCTCCGCTCCTACTGAAATATCGTATATGGGTTTGTGCCCGCCCATGTACTTCCCGATAGACTGGTCATACACCGAATCGGGTAATAGCTCCGCCATTGAATCGCTTGCCATCGGGGAATCTTTCGAAATTCCGACCATCGCATAGTAGTTTTCATTATTCAGGATAATGCGATAGGTTCTCGGAACGCTGTAAAACTGCTGCATTCTGCTGATAACCATCGTGATTAGGGACTTAAAAGCGTCGTAGGAAACGAGATTCATCGTCCTAGAGGTCTTACTTGACGCTTCTTGCAATGCCGCAATGGCTGACGCTGCAGTTACTCCCCCGCTTGTTGTACCCTGTGAGAAGTCACGATTCCCGGAATTTTCCTTTAGTTCCTCTTTCGTGTTCTCCAAAATCTGCGCATAGATAGCGGGCAAAGGATTCACTTCCAAGGGAAGAATGCCGTCCGGGGTTCCTTCGTAGTGCACAAGTAGCTTGTTGTAGTCGCTGAATTCCTCTTCGTTTACATTTGTCGTTTCCCTTACAAGCCTTCGAGGGCGGGCATTTGCAAGAACATTCTGAATCAAGGCTTTATTCATCTTGTCTATGAATTCCTGCGGCTCTCGAATAATATCAATCATGCCGAAACCGACAGGCGTATCTTTAATCGGGTACATCACATCAAAGACAAAAGGATATTGCCCGTCTTCGTACCAACCTTCGGACTTTGTCGAGTCATTTTCAGAGGCATAAAGCAATTTTCCATCACAGAACTTCGCATAGTGCAGTACCGTCTTCGGGAAAACTTGCCCGCTAATCTCCACCGATACCGTCTTTTTGTAGTACCAATCATAGACAATCACTTTCTCGTCAGCCCGTGCCACTTCCGTGTCGCTATAGTGGGACAAGTCCGCATTGTATGATCCTGCAAGGTCTGAAAGCTTATCGGGGTACAGCACCTTCATCGTCTCTACATCCGACTCCGTAAGGATAAAGATTTCTTTACTGTCTTGGATGTCCTCGATGTTCGGCTCCCATCTCATATTTAAGATGTCGATTCGCTTAATTTCCACGTCACCTATATTGTCCTTCGTGGGATTCCAGAACACGCCTGCAACGGAAACGCCATTCTTTACCTTCTCCATTGCGCATTTGTAATACACTTTCGTGTAGTTGTTTCGCTCCAAAATTGCCGGAATAACCTTGCTAAGGATTGACGCTGTCTCTTCGTCCGACTCTTCACGCGGAAGGATTGTCGGCTGAGGATAATTGTCCATCATGTCGGCAACCTTGTTAATAACCGCATTTAAAAGATACCCGCTCCCCTTTTCGGGTAGGCTCTTTTGCTCGTCAAGATTCTTGTAGTAGGTATACTGCTGCCGGTAATACGCTTCGTTCTCCTTCAAGCGATTTTCCAAGCCTTGCATTTTCTCGTGATACTTCCTGCACCGCCCCATAGCTTCTATGCAGTCCTCATCTGTAAGCTTCGGGATAAGGGAAGAAATCGCCGCCTCTTTCCGTTTCTCCTCTTCTTCTCTCTCTGCGTTCTCCTGCAGAAGCTCCTCTGCTATAGCTTGCTTCTCTTCTTGTTGCAATTCTTCTTTCTTTTTGGCTCTTGCCATCTTTCCCCTCTCTTTCTATGTGCGGTACATCCGTACTTTGCTGTTTCCTTTGTATAAATTCAGCGGGTCGAAATCGTGATTGTCTGTATCTAAGTAGTTTCTTCTTGCTTTAATTGGGTTCTGCATGCACGCATAGCGCCATGCGTCGTATATATGGTCTTCCTGGCTTGAATCGATGTCCTCAACGTTCTTTTCATCGTATGTAAGATTCGGTACTGTACGGATAAAGTCTAGGCAATCCGAAAACACATAAAACATCGAGTAGCCTTTTTCATCGAATGCTAGCCTATAGTGGCACTGCATAAGCCCCGCTAGTCTCTCATGGTCGCCCTTGTCAAAGTAAATCCCTTCCGCTTCCATAGCGTCCGCAACCGATACGCCAGTCGACTTATTCCATATGGCGGGGTCTGCTACACTTCCTGCGCTTATCTTTCTTCCCTTGAGCCTCGGATCTGTCGCTTCTATCTCTCTGATCCTTCGTGCCTGCTCGTGCGGCTCTTCCTTAACTCCCGTGTTCGGTGTGCTTGTGCACCCGTAGAGTTCCCGTATAAGGTACATTCTCCCGTCACCGTCTACCGCAAACCACAACACCGCATAAGGCTTAGAATAGCCAAAATCATACGCGCGGAAGACCTTCCACCAGTCGGGAATTGGAAAAGGCTTAATAACATGGCTGAATTGGTGCGTGTCGTATCCGTCTTGCGAATTCCGAAATTCTGTGAAAACCTGCCCATTAAAGCTATCCCAGTCGCCATATAAAAGGGCATTCCGCTCCGCTTCCGGCAGTGCCGCTAAGTGCGTCACATATTCGGGATTGTTATCCAGTAATTTCTTGTTATCAAAGACAGAAGCGGGGATATATACACGGCTCTGCGCCTTGTACTCTATGCCTTTTTCCGTCTTTACCTTGTAAACCTCTACTTTGGTTTCTCCTGCTTTGCAGGAAGTAACAAATCTATCTTTCACCCACCCATGACCGATACCGCCCGGATTCGCCGTTGCCCGTGTGTATACGATTGTCCCTGCTCCGTTTGCACGGTTACGGCTCTTTAGATACTCGTATTGTGTCGCCGTAAAGTGCGTGAGTTCGTCAAATCCTATAAAGTCGTATGCGATACCTTGATACTTGTACTTGTCTTCTTCCGAGTTGAGACTCCCGAAATCAATCTTTGCGCCCGATGGGAATGCCCATCGGTGCTCTGTCTTGTTGTATCTTGCTTCGGGGAACGCTTTCGGGTAATACAGATAGGCCTTATCTATGATTTCCTTTAACTGCGGGAAGGTACGGCGCAAGATAAGGGCTTTATAGTGGGGGATATGCACTTGCCTTAGTGCTTCAATAACGAGATAATCCGTTTTCCCACCGCCTGCAGCACCGCCGTACAAAGCTTCGTACTCCGGTCGTGCCATCATCAAGGCTTGCTTAGGCTGTGGCGTCCAAATCGCATCCATAAATTCCCCCTTTCTTCCTTCTTTCATAGCAAAAATAGGGGATTTATACCCAAGCAATAAAAAAAGAGGGCGTTAAGCCCTCTCTAAATTCAGATAATTAATTTATGCGAACATCAGTTTTCCTTTTGCTTTCGGGATAGCTATGCCGTCCTCTTTCGCCACCTCTAGCCACTCCGAAATAACCGTTTCGGCGTTGCTTATGGCTTCGGCTCTAGTCTTTCCGTCAGCAAAGCACCCCTTTAACTCCGGGACTTCCGCTATATATAGCTTATCTTCTTCCGACCAGTATAAAATAATTTCGTAATTTCCCATATTTACCCCCTAATCAGCAAGTTATTTTCAAGCATAAACTTCCTAATTTGCCTAATTTGGTATGGCTTAGCCATCTTTCCGTCCGGCTGAATATTTATTATAGCCTCAATCTCCATAAAAGAATATATAAAGTGGTCGCCTTTTACTCTTTCCCTTCCCCCCATAGCCACAAGAAGCTTTTGCAAGTCAGAAAAGCGGATATTACTATCTTTGTGCCCTTGCAGTATATCGGCTTGAATCTTCTTTAGCTTATCCATACTCGCCCCCTATACCTTAAATATCTCTTGCCCCGTGTAGGAGTTCAGGGCTTTCTTTATGAAGGTATTCATCGGCACGCTATCCGCTTGCTCCTTTAGCTTCTCATAGTCGGAAACCTGCATTTCAAACGATACTCTCTTGATATTCTTTTTTTTGTACTCGCTATCTCTGATAGCCTTATTTTCTCTCCATCCCATGATTTTCTCCTAAAGAGGGGTTTCCCCCTCTTAATTCTCTATAATATCCTTAAAATCTTCGAAAGCGGAAGTGCCTTCTTCATCCCAACCGATATTTTCCGCATACTCTTCAAGTGCTTCGAGGGCATCTATATCTCTCGGCTCGCTTCCATCTTCTCTCAAAGCTTCCTTTGCTTCTTCATAAGCTTTATAAAGATACTCTTTTTCTTCTTCCTTTAAACTTGTAAAAGCTTCTCTTACTTCTTCTTTACTATTGAATGTCATATTCTCCACCTTCCCGCCCCTGTGGGCTTGCGTCTTTTTTTATCTGACTACAGTATAGCATTAGCTGTGCCCACCGTCAACAGCAAATATTGCACAAAGTTTATATGGAAAATTTGTATGGTTTCACATATTGACTGCACCCACAGTCAATAGTATACTGTAACCACAGTCAACGAAACAAGCCGACAGGCACAAGCCCATAGGGCAGAAAGAAGGTACAAAATGACTACTACTAATAAAAAGAAATTCGAAGTTGGCAAGAGCTACGGAGCTTTCTACTACAGCGATTATTTTGACCATGAAAGACTCGCCTACATCTTAACAGTAGTAAAGAGAACAGAAAAAACTTTATGGTTTACAGTACACCATTATGACGGAACTCCTTACAGCGACTACGAGGGAATTAATAAAAGAAAGATACAAAACTATCACAACAATTATGAATCGGTTATCCTTCGTGACTATATGGACTTCAATGCAATCGATGAATTAGACGGCAATAGAAAAAGGGCTTAGGCTCTTTTTTTATTTTCTTCCACATAAAAAAGTTCTGAAATCAAAGAAAGAAGGCGGGTCTATCCTGCCTTCTTCTCTGCTTCTGCATCTCTTTTTTTTGCTTCTTCTATCGCTTTTCTTTCCAACTCCTCAAGTCCGCCATTTCTAACGACCAATTCCACCACTCCGGGAGATGCCTTTTCGGATCCTACTTCTTCCGTTCGGTTCATTCGCCATTCTTCATAGCACCGATTCGCAAGGTAGTAAATCATTGCTTTCACATCAGGCTTGATATACAGATAGTCGTCATATACTATCGTTTCTTCTCCTTCTTCTCCTGTCATAAGCCCTATTTCCCCGTCCTTTTTACGGACTAAGGGGATTCCGCTTTGTTTGTCTTTAAGGATCGTCGGTACTTTCACCACATGCCCGAGTGCCGCCTTAAAAAGGGCGTTCACCACCTGCGCATTCGACACGAATTTGCCGTTTTTTACTGCATCCCGTATCTCTTTGCATTTTGCTTTCCAGTAGGCAAAATTCCTTGCAGTAATCCCTATTTTCCCCGCTATCTCCTCATCAGTCATCCCTTGCCTTTTTAGGTCTTCAAGGTATATAAGCATCTCCGGAGTTTTATAGTCATCTATAAGCGATCTTCGGCTTTTCTTTTCTTTTGAATCGGTCTTTGCTTTCTTCACGATGTGCCCCCTTTCTCTAGGAGCATTTTAACCTTCTTCCGTTACCTTGTCCCCAGCAATAAAGAAGGTGAAGCTTCCCTTTTCATCCGTACACGCCGTGACGTCCCTTCCTTCCCTAATGGCTTCTTGCCATTCTTTTCCCTCTACAGATGTTTTCCCTCCGAGTTTTTCTAAAAAAATCCCGCATAGGGCTTGGCTGTGGCGCAGTTCTACCGCCATTTTGTCAAGCTCCCTGTCCTTATCCGCTTTCAGCCTTCCCCAGTGCTCCGCTCGCCTTTCCCAGAATCGGATCTCTTTTGTCTTCTTGTCGCTTGCTTCCTTGATTTTTTTATACAATGAATTTTGCTTTTTTAGCTCTTCCTGCTCTTTCTTTGTCATCCTCTTTCTCCATCTCTTCCGATATGTGGCGGTATAGCGGGCATTTCTGATAAGAAAAGCACTTGCAATACTTATCCATGTACTTTATAAGTTCTGCTTTTTTGGAAAAGCATATCCGCATAGTGCAGGAATTTTCTATATCCGGCAATTTCTCGCACGCTATCGCCGTCGCCCCTTTCCCCCTTGGATATGTATGGGATATATAAAAAGGGCATTTCACTTGTGTTTTCTCATTTCCCCAGTCCATCCGCTCCACCTCTATCACACGCCTTTAAGTACCTCTTATATTTTAAGGTTCTGCGGATTTTAAGGCAAGTTTGAAAGAAACATCTGTTTCCCTTTATACTTCCCATGTCCCCCCGCCTTTTTCTATCATGGCGGAGATGATTTTCTCCGCCGTCTTGTCACTTATCCCCTTTATGGATGTAAGAAATTCCCGCATGGTCTTTTCGTCAAAGTCGAGTATCACGGTTTCCGTTCCGTCCTCTTGCCCATCTTCATATCCGCTTTTATATACCGATACCGCCCAAGCGTTCATTTGGTTAAAGGTAAAGCGTTTCATTTGCTGATACTGCCCAAAATTTAAAGGCTTCATGACTATACATCGTCTTCCTTCCTGTGTAAGCTTTCCCCTATCGCATCTTCTAAAATTTCCTTAGTGCTTATCAACACTTCAATGCCTTCGATTGCATGTCTTAAATACATAACTTTTTCCGCTTCATCTTTCGCATCCAGTGCTTTTTCCGCATAGTATGCAACTGCGTTAGCCCTTGCCATTGTTTGTCTACTCAGAAGTCTTAAATCAACTTTTTGTATCATTCCTCTAATACCTCTCTTTTGATTCTGATAGGCTTGCCAATCGCCTTTCCTTCAAGTCCTCGTAAAATTCCTTTGTTGGATTGTGAACCGCATAGCAGGGTCTATCTCCAAAGAACACTAAATAGGATTCCGTATTCTCTTCATGTACTACAGTTGTGTATTCCAGGGTCATGGCGCAACCGCCAATAGTAGCCTTTCCGTCCTCTGTAATGTCGAACCCTGTACAGGTGTTCCCCCAAATTTGTGGGAAGGTTTCAATTTGAAAATTGAAGGTTCTAATACCATCTGATTTTGCTTTTATAACCTTCTCCATAAATTCCTTATCTAGCCCTAAGTGCCCGATACCTTTGTGCATCAGCAATTCTAAGTTCGGTAGTCTTGTCATTTATCCCTCCAATAATTCATTAATCGTTTCCGTGTTATCAGGAATCTTCACTATCGGGGTTTCTATGTGTACTATGATTGCTTCCAACCATTCGAGTTCATCAAGATACCCGTTTAGCTTTTCTATGCTTTCCTCTCTTGTCCTATCTTCCGTCAGTCCTTCAAGCTCTAGTGCTTCTATGGTTTTGATGGCGTTTTTCTCCTCTCGAAAAATCACATTTTCCCCGTATATGCACATTTTCTTTATCTCTGCTTTTCCGAAATTTGCAATCCACTCACCCGTACAGTCAGCAACTATGCCTTGCCCCACCATCGGAACTACTGGCAAATCCGGATGCTCTTCTATCAGCTTTAAAATCTCTTTTATATTCTCATTCATGATTACCCCCACATCCAATCACTAGCTATTTCAACACCTAAGAGTTTGATTAAAATTCTTGCATGGTTATAACGAATCCTTAAATTCCGCATAGTGTCGGTATTATAAACATCAGATTTAACTATGCCTTTACGTATCGCAACTCCATTTATCAAATCTGCTTGATACAACGACAACAGCTCTAATAACTTTGCTTTTTCTTCAATTGTCATGTTTACACCTCAATCCCTGTAATTTTAGCTATATCTGAACAATACTTCGTATCCTTCTTTAATCCCAAATGGACACATAAATCCACAGAACGCCTCGTTTTTGTTTAAGAAATCATTTAACTTCGCGGATTCCAAAGCATAGTAGCGCCCTAGAATCACACCCCAATTACTTAGACCAAAATCAGCATCCTTACTATAATTTTCCAGCAAATCTATATAGCGATGTCCCTTTTCATCCTTCAGTACAAATTCAAGGCAATACGCATCTACAACCCTGTAAAGTCCATTCAAGTCATCTTTATTCAATCTAACCTTGAATAGTCCATCATCGAAGAATGAATCCTCATCCAGTTCTGATTGAAATCTTTGTTCGACAAAATCATGCACTTGTTCTATGAAGTCATTATTTCCGAAAAGTTGAATATATCCGCACTCCTCTTCTTGTTTTAAAACCGTCAATGTATATCTAAAACTCATTCTCCCACCTCTCTAGTTCTTGCCTGTATTGCGTGAATCCATCATTCCGATTAAGGTATATCTCGCTTTAATCGTGCCATCCGCATTTTCAACATACACATACTTAGGCATTTCTACGTTATACACATACTCAAACTTAGTAACTTTTACATTCTTCTCGTGTGATGCTTCACATACTTCTGCCTCTTCCTTTGTGGAATATTCAGTTCCGCAAATCTCGCACACATACTGTATTCTTTTTTTCATTCTCCCACCTCCTTCTGAATATTCTTGTGAATATATGCAAGTCTTCTTTCCTCGCTAACAATTTCAATCAGTTTGATAATCTCAGCCCTCCGCTTTTCAAGCTTCCTGTATTCTTCGCTGTCGGGTTCGAGGATGTTTTTTCGTTCTAGTAATTCATCCATGTAATCACCAAGGCAATCTATAAGAATCATTCTCCGAAAATTCTTATCCACTGAATTCGTCATTTGTTTTAAATAGTTCTGATACTCGTCATATTTTTTCATTCTCCCATCCTCTCGCAAGGCTTAATCTTCTGCTCTCGTCCTTAACTCTCGACTCGAATAGCTTTATCCACGCTTTCACTAAATGCCCTTCTTCCGGTAACGGCTTAAAGTACCCTTTCCCGTCCTGTAGGTTTATGATCAGTTCCTCGCTTTTATTTATCCCCGCTCGAATCACTCTGTCGCTTTCCCCTAGGCGGGTAGCTAACTCCGCCCGGGTAATTGCATTTTCGTGTCCGTAAGGGATAATTTCAGTCACAAAGTTATCCATAAGCCCCCCCTAGTTAAACGGCAAACCTTCGTCTCCCACTCCGTCGGGAATCTGCATAAATCCGTCCTCGTCTGTCGTTGTATTTCTTGCGGGTGCATTTCCTGCGGATTCACAGAAGTAATGCGAATTTACAACTATATCCGTGGTGTATACCTTCTTCCCGTCCTTGTCGTCATAATTACCCGTTTGGATCCTCCCGGTTAATGCGATTTTCTCGCCCTTATGCAGATACTTCTCCGCAAATTCCCCGGTCCTTCCGAACGCCACGCACCGGATAAAGTCGGTGTTTGCCTGTCCGTCTGCTCTCCTTGGTCTGTCTACTGCAAGCGTGTATCTTGCTATGCAAGTCGAGTTATCGCCCTGTGTGTATCTGATTTCGGGGTCAGCTGTCAGTCTCCCCATTAAACAAACTTGATTCATTTTTCTACCTCTCTTTTTTACAGTTCTAAGTTTAATTGTTCGTTTTTATCTGCTAGCATTTCCTCTACTGCCCTCTCGTAAAACGGGCGATGAATCTCGAATCCGTAGCAACTCCGATTCAGCTCCTTGCAGGCTCTCAAAGTTGTACCGCTCCCCGCACATGGGTCTATCACGATGTCCCCTTCATCCGTGAATGTCTCAACAAGCTTTTTGATTACATTTACGGGCTTTTGTGCCGGATGAATCTTCGGAATATCCTTCTTGTCACGCTCCCATTGAAACCAGTTGAAAACCATGTGATTCTTTCCGTCTGCTCCTACATTTCTAAACTTCGGTAGCTTAGACCTGTACAGAATTAAGGCGTATTCTGTTGCACCAACTACACGCATATTCGCTTTTAAAACTTGCGGACTATAATTCTTGATAAAGCTTATCGGGATGTAGTTCACAAACCCGTATTTCTTAGCGTATTTTATGACCGTTTGTAGTTGTTCAAATGAGCAGAAAACAATCATGCAAGGATTATTGCTAGAGCGTCCTCTAGGCACTTTCTCATTGTCGTTATCCTTCTTCAGAAGCCGATTGCAGAAGTGGAAATATTCGGCGATGTTGAAATTAAAGTCGCTGTAAAACCCCGCCTTCTTTGCCTTGTCGGATTCTCCGTTTTTGTTGTCTCCGCCCTTGTACCATACGGGATTTGAACCGTAGAAATCCGTTCCGATGTTGTACGGAATATCCGCAATAACAAGCTGTGCTTTCGGTATCTGATACCGCTTAAAGTTCTGAAAGCTGTCGTTGAAAAGTTCAATTTTTAGTTTCTTTCTTGGCCTGTTTTCAATGTTCGTTATTTGTTCGTTTTCCATTTTCTCGTTTGGGGAATCATGATATTACGGCGCCAACCCTATCCCCTTTCTTGTTATAAATAATTTTTTTGAAATATCTTCATCCAGTCGCTATGACTGTGGTGTTTCTCGTATTCCGCTTGCGCTATCTGCTCTAACTCCCTGTCGTATCGCCCCTTGTCGTGTAGTGCACTGTGGCAATCCCTGCATAGCCATACCGTAAGCCCCAGCATGTCGGCATCCTTTCTCCGTATGCCATGAAGGCAATGGTGCAGGTCTGTATGCCCTCGCCTTTCGCAGATATAGCAAACGCCTTTTTCCGTTCCCGGAATTATGCTTTCCATTCGCCCCCTCTCAAATCGTCGATTTAAGCCCCGATTTTTCTTCGAGTGATAAAATATTCGTCTAACGCCTTTACCATGCCTAGAATCGAATCGTAGTGCGTTTCAGGCTATATCTAAGCTGTTCCGTTAGCCGTGATTTTCTTCACCTCGCCAGTTTTCGGATTTATAAGCTGCCTTTTTTCGCTTACGGCTTTTTCAACAAGTGCCCGTATATCGCTTGGCATTTTGGCGGTTTCCCGCTCTCGTACTACTTGCGTGTTGTATGCCTTGATAAAGTGCGACTGCTCCACAGTATCCACTTGGTCTGTGTCAAGCTGTGCAATCTCCCGCAAGTTTGACGGACTGCCTATCGCTCTTTGGCACGCTGTAGGAAGCTTCTCGAACTCCTCTTCCGCTCCGTAGTAGCCGTTACGGATTGCCTTTCGTACAAGCGCCCATGCTTCCATTGCCGTCATGGTGGCATTCTCCGGATCCGTGATTTTATAAATCTTGTCCACTATTTGCCCGGGACTTGGTGGGAATCCTGTTACATCGCTCGACAAGTACAGCTTTACCGCTTGCGCCACAATCTGAAATTCGTATTCCCCTAGCACCATAGACCACGCAAGCATCATGCCCTTAAATTCCTCTGCTCCCATTTTTGCGTAAAACCTCGGATAAGCACTTCTCACGCCGTAAACTAGGCGACCAATTTCGCTTTCTGTCATGCAGGATTCCCCCTTTCGTCTACAACCTTGCCCATGCCGTTAAACCATCCCTCTTCGGCTAGGCTTGTTTCTCCGCGGATAACCTTCGCAACAAAATCATCCTCGCCCCACATGGATTGACTTTTTCCACCCGCAGGACTTGCCCGATTTGTATAGTTCCCCTCTAGCACCTTTGTCATGTTGGCGGGTTTCATCAGCCAATCAAAACTTGCTTGCCAACCGCTAGAGCCTTTCAAGAAGTCCGATTGCCCCGCAAGGCTAAAGGCTCGCTTTATCTCGTCCAAGCCGAAATCATTAAGCCTTGCCTTGATTGCTCTCTTTCGTGTCTCTGTCAGCTTCATAACCGCAGGAAAGCTAGGGCAGCATTCGTGATATGCGTCCAATACGCCTTGGTAGTCCGTCCGTTCCGGCTTAGGCGGTGTGTAGCCGTCGATGTTTTGACGAGATTCTGAACGAAGTGAAGAATCGGCTTCTCCCCCCTTGGGGGGACTATAGGGGGGTAATATATTCTCTTCCTTTTCCTCTTCCTTTTCCTCTTCCTTATGCCATTCGACCCTATCCGAATTTATAGGGTAGCTATCTTTTTGGATAGGGTAGCCATCTTCAGAAATGGGGTAGCTATCTTTGACTATAGAGTCGCTATTTTCCTTGCTTTTTTCTTGTTTTTGTGTCTTGCCCCACCTTTTTTCACTTCCCATTTTTCCATATTCTGCTTGCTTTTCACATTTTGCCTTATAGTTCTCCTTGTTCTCTTCCATTTGTTTTTTTATCAAATTGAACATTGCAAGCACTAAAGGATTCTCAATTTCTGCTTGTTTTCCTGTTGAGAAGTCGCAAACCGCTTTTATTAGGTCTCCTGCTTCTTGGCTTGGCATGGACTGGAAGAGAGTGATCCACGAATCCATAAACAAAAAGCTGTTTTTATCCTTTTCCATTTATCCCCCCTAGCGTTTCCTTGCCTTTTCCTTGATATAGTTCAGTGCCAATATTTCATTCTCACTTAGCTTTAGCTTTCGTCCTAACCCGTTTTTCCACCGATTAAACTCGTATTCAATTTTCTTTACAGTTAGGTAATTGAATCCTGTCAAGTGGTCCTTGAATTCATCTTCAAAGCTTTCAATGATCATTACTTTTCCCATGCTCCGTATAAATCTATCCAGTCTTCTAACTTCATTGTGACAAGCCAACCCTCATTATTTCTCCGGTGGAAAACCGTTGGAACTCCATCCTGTCTCTTTTCTGCCTCTTCTATCGCTTGCTTCATTGCCTTACTTACATTTAGTTTTTCCACCCGCTTTACTTCCATGTGGATACCGTCAAGACCTACAATGTCGCTTTCTTTATAAAAAACCTTTCCTCTGTGGACTTCATACCCGTAATTATCTCGAATCAGCCTTGCAAGTTCTCTTTCTGCCCCTGCGCCTTTATTACGAGCCGACCGTCCTCTCTTCCTGTTCTCTTCTTGCATTTTCTTTTCTCTCCAATTCTGCTATAAGTGCATTCATTTCATCCGATGTCGGTCTTTCAAGCCCCATTTGCTCCATGTCGGAAATTACGCCCTCTAGTAGCCGGGAAAACTCTTTGCTGTTGTAGGTGCTTGAGCCAAAGAAACAGAGAACCTCTAAAAATTTTTCCTTCTCTCCTGTAATCATGTTTACACTCATAAAGTCGCCAACAACCTTTGTCTCTCTCCACATCCTTTTTAGATCCTCGTAAGCACTTTCTAGGATTTGGATGTAAGTGTATTTCCCGTATCTCTCCAAGCTGTAGAGGTACATATCCCACGCCGGAACATTTAGTACACCGCCCATTTTTCCAAGGCACGACCAGAGGAAAGCATTTGCGTCTAGGCTTCTCTTTTCACGATGGACCTTAAAAGTAATGTCTAGGTCTTTTCCCTGTAGCTTTTCGATGTCCTCAAGCCGTCCGTCTGTCTCCAACTCAATAAGGATTTTTCTTTTCGGAAATGTACTCGCCAAGCCTTTAATCGTGCCTCTTAATTCCATTTATGCCCCCTTCTTAATCTCTGCCGTACCGCCCCACTCTTTCGCAAGAATCTTCCACTTCTTCCCGAAGTCTTTAAACTGCGCATTCGTCATGTGTTTAAAGTCCGGGATATGGTAATGCTCTAACAGCTTTACTTCCTCTACCTTGCAGGCAAATAAGGTTTTCTTTACGTTGATTGCTTTATCGTTGTCGATAAATTCCAATTCCTTTTTTGCTTCTGCTTCCTTCTTTGCTTCTGCTTCTCTCTTTGCCGTTACTTCCTGCACCTTGCTATCTTTCTTTTCTTCTACCGGAGTCTTTCCGAACGCGTAGACTACGCATTTTCTTGAGTCGTTTAGGATTTCAAGCTGCACAATTTTTCCTTCCTCAATCGTGATTGACTTAACGGAAAAGCGGTCATAGGTAGAATATTTTCCGTTTTTGTTTTCAATCTTTACCCCATCCGCAGGAATCCATATAAAAGGTGCTGTATAGAGTTCCCGCCCGATTCCAATATTGAAGCAAGCACGCTTGAAAGAATCCGAAGCCTGTCCTTTTTCTTTCTCTGTATTGGATTCTGTTCCGACATCCTGTTTACTAACCCATTCCCCTGTTTCGGGATTTCTTACGCTAACTGTGCAGTACAGATTCCCGTCTATGAGTTGGTGGCTTCTCTGCCAGCCAAAGATTCCAAACACCTCGTCAAGAATGTTTTGATCTACTCTTGCATCCTTATACAGCAGGAGGGAAACGCCATTTTGTTTACACATCGCCACACGGCAATCAATTTCTTCTTTCTTTAAGTATCTGAAGTTCATTTCCTACCCCCTATCTGATCCGTAGGCTCTCGCCCTGCTCAAGGTGTGCAAAGTCCAGTTCCTTTCCTTCTTTTAGCTCCTGCGTAATCTTCTCTTTATCCGCTATCGGGTCTTGGAAAATGTAGTAATCCATCGGGATATCTTCCAAGCCCTTATCAAGTACAAGCCTTGGCTTATTTTTCTGTATTCCGAAGTTGAAAAGTTCCGTCTTAAATTTCGTCTTTCCGGTAGCAATCATTGCCCCTTGCAAGCTGTCCTTAATGTGCTTTATGTTGTTTTCAATGGCTTTCTTCCTTTCCGCAAGGCGCTTGCTCTCCTTATCTAATCCCTCGGCCCTGTTTTCCAGTTCGGCTATTACTTTGGCGTAGCCGTCCGCCTTTATTTCCAGTTCTCCCTCGATACCTTCAAGGGTGTCTTTAAAGACTTCCTCGTCTACTTCCTCCGCCATATCTAAAAGAGTCATATATTCTGCTGCTATCTCGTAAAGTGTTGCCATTGATTTTCCTTCCTTTCTTTGGTATCATATCTAGTGTTTTGATTTTTCTTTTGTCCTTGGACGTGCCAGCGTTCAGGGATTTTTTTATTCTGTCGAGTATTTCCATCTGCACTAGGCAAAGAATAAGAATTGCCATAGTCAAGATGAAATACTTCATCACAATGTCACCGATTGGCGGCTCAGAATCCAGTAAAGTAACTAGAATAATCCACCCGATACCGTCAACCACCGCTATAGCCTTTGTAGCTTTCTTTGCGTAGCGGATAAGCTTTAATGCAGTTCTTATTTTCATCACTCCCCCTTTCAGAAAAATAGGTCTATGATCTCGCTCGTCGAAAGTCCTACGAAGTTTGCTACGGCGATAATCTTCCCTAAATTGAGCTTTCTTTCATTCAATACCACATTGAATTCTTTTCTGTTGTAACCCAGTAGCAAGCTACATTCTCCAATATCTACCCTGTGATAAAGAATTGCTTTTTTAATTCGCTTGTTTCGTTCTGTGATCATTCTTTGTCCTTCACAATCTCAATAAGTTTGTCGATTTTTTTCTCTAGGCTGTTCTTCTGCTCAATGCCGAAAAACGCCTTGACGAGTTCAGCCGCAACCTCTTCCGGGAATTTCAAAATGCCGTTAAGCAATCTGAATTGTTGGCTTGTTATCTCCCCCTTTTTCTTTATATGGTAGAGGGCTGTCATGCTTACCCCAGTCTCTGCCACAAGGTCGCCTTGCGTTATCCCTAACTCTTTGCACCGGCTTTCTATTGCTGTTTGCACCACCTTAGAGCGATTGTTCTTTGCTATTAGTGTTCTCGGCATTGTTCTCCTCTCTTTCCTGTCTCTCTTTCATAAGTACCATTCCTTGCCCAAAACTTATGAAAACATCCTTTTCCTGCCCGTTCATTTTGGAAGCAAGTTCCAAAACCTTTTTTGCCTTTTCCTTCTCTTCCTTTTTCATTCTGCCCCTTTCTAATAGTTGCGATTGATTTCTGCTTTAATGTCCCAGTCCGATATATTGTTATCCTTTCGGAACAGTTCATTTAAGTAGTCATCGATGTAGCTCGTTGCCGTTTCCTTTGCGTCTTCCTCGTCAAAACCGAGTTGTTCAAGGTCGAGTTCGATTTTTAATGTGATGTGATAGTTTTCTATTCCCATGTGTTGCTCCTCTCTTTGTCTTATATTGACAATTATATTCCAATATTTGTAGTTGTCAACAGTTTTTTGCCAAATATTGACAATTTGTTTTTTTCTTTTATAATTGAGGTAGAAAGTGAGGTAAAGGTATGAGAGAAAGAATGAAAGAGTTAAGAAAAGCTCTGAAAATGACTCAGCAGGAACTTGCAGATACATTACATATAAAGAGAACGAACATTGGAAATTATGAATCCGGAGTTAGTTCTCCTACAGATTCAGTTATTGCTTTAATATGTAGGGAATTTGGGGTTTCTGAGGATTGGCTCAGAAATGGCAACGGCGATATGTTTATCCCCATGACTAGAGACGAGGAAATCGCCTCATTTATTGGTGGGGTTCAAGCCGATGTTGACGATACATTCAAGAAAAGGCTTATTGCAGTTCTTGCCAAGCTTGATGAAAAAGAATGGGATTTACTGGAAAAGATAGCGGAGGATATTGTGAACTCAAAGAAGCCGGAGGCGTGATTCCATGAAAGAAAGAATAAAAGCCATTAGGAAGGCTCTGGGATTCACTCAACAAGAGCTTGCCGACAGATTGAATATTCAAAGAGGAAATATCGCCAGTTATGAAACAGGAAGAATATCTCCTAGTTGCTCCGCCATTTCCCTCATCTGCCGTGAGCTTAATGTTTCTGAAGAGTGGCTCAGGAATGGCGCTGGTGATATGTTTATTCCAGTGCCAATAGATGAAGAAATAGATTCTTTTGTTAGCAAGGCAAAAAAAGACAATGGATTCAAAAAAAGCTTTCTTTCTACATTGTCAAAGCTGAACGAGGGCGAATGGGATTTTGTAAAAAAATTCATGGAAAGTGTTCTGGAGGAAATGGGAACAATATGAATAACAAATCGTTTAATGATGTTTTTTCAAAGAACCTTAGATATTATTTCGACCTATCAGGAATGACACAAGCAGAGTTTGCAAAGAAACTAGGCGTAGGAACAACGTCTATATACAACTGGTTAAGCGGTGTAAAAAACCCTAGGATGGATAAAGTAGACTCAATGTGTAAGCTACTTGGAATCCATAGAGAAGATTTAATTACTGACAACTTGGCAAGGGAAGAAGAAATTGCGCCCTTTATAGGAGAGTTGCAACTAAGCAATGAAATGAACTACAAAAATCGTTTTATTTCTGCACTATTACAGCTTGACGACAAAGAATGGAAAGTTATAGAGAAGTTCACGGAAATTCTTGTCGCCATAAAAAAAGACTAGGTTTTACCCTAGTCTTAAAATGGCCTTGATGTAGAACAGGATTAGCCTCAGCTCCCTCTTGCTAGCCTTATCAAGGTACTTTAGTATCAGTTTCTTCTCGTCCATAGCTTTTCTCCTGCACATACTAAAGTAGCGATATACTCATATTATAGAACTGGTGTTCTTTTTTCAATAGCCTTTTCTATAATTATTTTTTTACCCCTATGCGTTTTGCATTTATGCAAATTCTTAATAGTTTTATTTCGATATAAAAAGGTGGATTTATGGCAAATATAACACTGCTCCCATCGGGGAAATACCGCATCCGAAAGATGAACAACGGGCGAATGCACACGCTTATTCTTGATTACAAGCCGAGTAAGAAAGAAGCGGAAATGCTTTTAAACGAGGCAATCTTAAAGAATATACAGCATTCCCCCGCTTCTTCGTTTCAGCGTGCAGGCGACCAATATATCGAGGACAGGTCAAGCATATTAAGCCCTGCAACCATTCGGGAATACAAGAGAACTCTTAAATCGCTCCCCGATGAGTTAAAGCGGAAAAAGCCGATTGATATAAGCGACAAACTGATTCAGCAGGTAATTAACAACTACGCAAAAAAACATGCGCCAAAATCAACCAAAATGCTTTTTTCTTTTATCCAAACAATCATCACATCTGTATTGCCCGACAGAAATATTCATGTTACCCTTCCGCTCCCGAGACCTTCACAGATCTACACACCTGAAGACAGCGACATTAAAGCCGTCCTTAAAGCCATCGAGGGGGACGAAATAGAAATCGCTATCCTTCTTGCGATTCTAGGACTTCGGCGTTCTGAAATATGCGCCCTTGACTATCCCGCAGATTTTGAGGGAAACACAATCCATATTACAAAGGGCTTAGTTATGGACGAAAATAAGAACTGGATTCGGAAATCACCTAAAACGCCCCAATCAATAAGGGATATAATCATTCCCGATTCTGTGCTTAATAAGATAAAGCAAAAGGGATATGTTTATAAAGGCTTTCCCGGCTCTATAAACAAAAAGCTTTCCAAGGTTTTAAAGGACAACGGCATCCCGCATTTCAGCCTGCACAAACTCCGTCACTATTTCGCTTCATCCTCTCACGCGTTAGGGATTCCCGACATGGTGATTCTACGAAACGGCGGATGGAAAACCGACAATGTTATGAAGAATGTTTACCGCCACGCACAGAAGGATTCCATAGAAAAGGAAAGCCAAAAATACATTGACCACTTGAACGGAATTTTATAAATTTTTGTCACGAATTTTGTCACGGAATCAAAAATATATAGACTTTAAGCAACTCTACAGCGTTTTTCTTGCAAGTTCGAATCTTGTCACCTCGATTTTTTTATGCAAAAATTTCTTCTCCGACATAGTCGAATCCTTCTCCTCGTGCCTTTTTCACTTTTCAAACGAAAAGGGATGATATCTCTCATTTAGTAAAATACTCAGTTTAATTAATTCCACTCGATTTTTTTATTGTTGTTCACTATATCAAGTAAGCACATATTAATTAATGTTTGCGATGAAACATCAAGCCCTTCTGCTTGTTTTTGGAAGTAATTCATCACTATAGGGCTTATCTGTATAGTCGATTGCTCTTTTAACTTTTTAGCATACGGATTCTTTTTCGGGTTCAGTTCTTCGATGTTATATTCTTCTCTCATTATTCATTCTCCTTTATATAAATTAGTCGCTCGTTCTTTGTCGCCTTCCTTGCGGATATCAACCTAATAACATCATCCTCTTCTCTATAACAATGGCAAACCATTAATAAACCTCTTGCAGTCGCTCCTATAAGCAAAAATCTTTCTTCTCCTATGAGTGCTCAGGGTCATCAAACCTGACGGCGCAATCATCAAAAAATGCTTCTTCCGCTTCTAAAAAGCTAACCCCATGCTTTTTGATGTTGATTTCATTTTTTCTATCATCCCACTCAAAGTGGATTTCATCTTTTTTGTCTTCCATGCTTGCCCCCTACACCTTAAATATCTCTTGCCCCGTGTAGGAGTTTAAGGCTCTCTTAATGAAGGTATTCATAGGCATACTTTCCGCTTGCTCCTTCAACGCGTCATACTCTTCTTTTCTTAAGTCAAACGGTACACGCTTGTAATTCTTTGCCTTGTACTTTGCTGTAGCTCTCGCCTGTGCTTCCGTTATCGCCATTTAATCACCTCTTTCTGCTTAAAAATCAGTATAGCACAAACGATATATTTGTACGGCTATATATTATATATTTTCACACCACTCAATAATTTCATTTTTTATTGCAATTATAAAATTTCCATTGTCATCTTGTTCAAAAAGGGAATCTATGGTAAATCTATTCAGCCAGTACTTTAATTTTTTTAATTATATTATAATGGAGAAATACAGGTTTGAAAGCAAAAAGAAGAATTATCGCCTTTCTTTTTTCTGTGCTTATGGTTTGGCAGGGCTATTCTCTGTCAAGAGCGGAGGCGGAAATGAGAATACTCCTCCTAAACCAAATGATAACGGAGGCACGCCTCCTACCCCGGGTAGAGGCGGTAATACTCCCGGAAATCCCGGCGGTGGCGGAGGTACTCCTCCAAGAGTAGTAGAAACACCTCCTGCCAGCGGAATAACACCTCCTCCCACTCCTATGAATCCTCCCGAGAACGTCTTAGGAGCCGAAAGACCTAGACCCCATCCCCCGGAAAATAGTCCGGAAGTACTTGATGCAAACAAAACTCCAAAAGTACTCAGTCAGGGAAGGGGATGGACAAAAACCTTTGACAGCAATGCTATCTATCTTTACCTTAGCTTCTTCCTCCTTTCTCTTACAGGTCTTGCCTTTGTTGTGATACAGAGAAAGAGGAATGCCGAGAATAAAATGTAACGGAAGAGACAGGATATCTTACACGCTTTGAACGCGATACACATTAAAAAAATCGTCATTTCGTGCTCTTCGAAATGGCGATTTTTGATACCTTTTCTATATTTTACTGTTACTTCTATATTTTCTCGGAGGACAATATCGATTCCACTATTCCTCCTTAAAAGACGGCAGATTCCAATGATAGTAAATCGCAAGAAAGCGGATAAGGGCGGTAATACTGACCCCGGAGAATATAGCAACTTCCTCTTCATAATGCCACTCCATAAGAAGGGAAAAGCTCAGCGCTCCAAAAATAGCAGCAAGTCCATAAACTCGTTTTCTCATGATGATAGGAAGCTCCGCAGAAAGCATATCCCGAAGCAGCCCGCCGCCGATTCCGGTAAGAACTCCTACGAACGTACAAAGAAAGAGACTACTGCCATATCCGGCACGGAAGGCCGCAAGACTTCCCACAACAACAAAGACCCCAAGTCCAACGCTGTCCGCAATATACAGTAAGTTCGTAACATGTTCTCCGCTTTGTCTATGGGTTCTTTTTTCAAACACAAAGTAGAGGATACTTGTCGCAAAAGCCACTTCCGTATAAATCGGTTGTAAAAACATAATAGGCGGCGTTTGTCCCAGAATTAAATCTCGGACCATCCCACCACCAACTGCCGTGGTGCACCCAAGCGTCACCGCGCCAAAAAGATCCATTTTCTTTTCCTTTGCCGCAAGAACTCCGGAAATAGCAAAGGCCACTGTTCCAATCATTTCCATTATAAAAATTATGCTGTTCATTCTCTTCTGTTACTCCGCCTTCGCTAAGCTCCAATACTTAATTCCCAATCCCCAATACTTAATCCCTAATACTTCTTCCCTGTACTTCTTCCCTGTACTTCTTCCCTGTACTTCTTCCCTGTACTTCTTCCCTGTACTTCTTCCCT
>ERZ773197.275-NODE-275-length-42801-cov-42.110373_pt1 | contig 42801 bp, 38 predicted proteins | sample MGYA00580999_ERZ773197 | MGnify/ENA primary metagenome ERZ773197 (study PRJEB29015, sample SAMEA2738166) | human oral metagenome | biome: human oral; feature: human-associated habitat; material: saliva | place: China | collected 2185 ...
AACTTACTCAACCTTTAAGGTTACTTATACTCTATATGATTCCGTAACTGGTACAGAAAGCACTATTTCATATACATATAGTAATATAAAATGTACTGCTGGAAAGAATCAGAAAATCAGTACTGACCTTGGCATGACGACATATACTTCTCGCAAGAGCAATTATTACATGTGGGATGCAAAGAGCAATTATTGGAATGGGTATGAGAGCAGTCAGCCTTTACTCAACAACGCTGTAAATACAAACTATGCAACATCATCAGCGGACTCAAGATGGTACAATACTGTATTCGAGAAATATGTCAAGAAAATGGCTACAAACTCATGCCAGAATCAGCCGACTTTCGAAGCACTTACATGGTATGTTAGTGAAGCAGGATCTCCACAGGTGGATAAAACAACTTTATGGGTATTTGCAAACCATCTTTATGTAGGAGGCATCTGGCTGAAGAAAAAGAGTAAAATTCCAGGTTTTAGTTCTACGATGGGCTATCCAACTACATATACGTGGAATTTAGGTTTAGATATTCCATTTAGTGTATCAATCTCTGGCAAACCAGAATCAACAGTAAGAAGTGATTATTTCTATCTTCCAGCACTTGGAAAATACACTGATGGGAAATTAACCGATTTAGGAGTTAATGGCTATTACTGGGCAAGTACACCAAATCCGGTTAACAATGGTGACAGAAGTGCAGGTTATGGTAAAGTCATATCAGCCAACTGTCTTCGCTTTACGATAGATGAAACGGACATGGATAATGTCTATGTACGTAGTTACTATGAACGTCATGTAGGCATGCAGGTACAGAAATTTGAATAGGTTCCCACAATAATGTAAGTAAAAGAGAGGCTGGAAACAATACCAAGCCTCTCTTTTTTCATCTGGAACCTTTACTGAATAAGAATGTAGAGAACACATTTATAAAGAGAGTATAATATCTTAATTCCGCAGTATTTTTTCTTGTGAGAAAATTTTATATGTTGATATGAGGTGCTTCGGAGTTTCTTGGGTCTTTTCTAAGCATAAAATCCCCCGCCCAAACCAATGGGGAAGTATGAAAAGCCACAAAGAAATACTGTTTATTCAATGAAGACTTCAGCGTAGTAGGTTTTATTTGTATATAGGTTCAGAACGTTCTGCCTTCCGGTGCGCACCCATTTTGCCGGCACGCTGACAAAATGGAGGATAAAGGCTTTCAGCCTGCTTGTCTTTTTCAATGGCTTGACCTTATCGCTGATATGACGGACGAGATAGAGATAGAAGTTCTTCAGCATGGCGGTAACCATCATGAAAACCATGTTCTCAGCCATAAAGGAAAAGGGCAGATGCGACCATCCGAAGTCATTGTTTTGTATGTCGAAGTTCTTTTCGCTCCACGTTCATTATAAAATGTAATGATGTCTTTCTCGGTAGACATCCGGTTATTGGTGAGGATACAGCGGTATGTGTATATTACTCCGAACATATCCGTCTGTTCTCTGTCGTGCTTGTCTTTCAAAGCCCAATTTTGAGAAAACGTCCATAATATGATAAATTCCACCGAAAGAAGTGATATTCTCATTTTTAATTGCTTCCTTTGCCATGTCAGTTTTTGCTTACTTGTTATGTTTGCAGCACCAAGATAGGTGAAATTTCTGACATACCCAAGTGTTTTGAGAACTTTGTTTCTCAGACACTTGAAGTTTCCACAAGAATTTATGCTGCGGAATTAAGGGTAACCAGAAAAGGAAAATGGATCATAAGACCACTGACGGATTAAATCTTAGAAATGAACCCATATTAAAAGAGAATTTCAAGCAAGTTTTTGGAAAGATCACTTCAACTCACTTGCTTGATATACCTATTGTATGGACAAAAATAGGCCTTAGATATTTGGGCGCATTGTTTTTCTTTTTGATGCCTTGCGTGTTATATGGGCAAGCCTTACAAACTAAACTTTGGGGAAGTGTTAAGAATATATCCGGTGAGATCATGGATTTTGCCAGTGTTGTAGTTGCGAATCCACAATCACCCAACAAAATACTTGCTTCAGCATATACCGATGAGCAAGGGAAGTATCAAATGATCGTTCGCTGTAATAGCGATAGTCTCTTGCTGCGTGTTTCAAGAATAGAGATGAAGCCTATTACCATGAAGATTCCAAATCAATCAGGAGAATATAATATTGTGGCAGATGCAAAGGGAAGAGAGTTGCGAGAGGTTACTGTAAAAGCTAAGAAAGTGTATTCACGAGGGGATACGATCAATTATAATGTGGGGTCTTTTCTTTCGTCATCAGATCAGTCTATCGCTGACGTGCTGAAGAAGATGCCCGGTATTACTGTCGCAAAGAATGGACAAATATCTTATCAAGGTAAACCCATTAAGAATTTCTATATTGAAGGACTCGACTTGATGAAGGGGCATTATAATATAGCTACGAATAATATTGATCCCAAGAATGTAGGAACAGTGCAGGTATTGGAAAGTCATCAAGACATAAAGGCCCTAAAAGGGCTGCGTCCTGAAGAGCAAGCTTCTATCAATATTCGCCTAAAAGAAGGCGTAAAGGGCGTATTCAATTTAATTACGATCCTTGGAGGTGGTTACGGCAATAATCCTCTGTGGAATAATGGTGCTATTGCTACTTATTTTAAGCGCAACAGCCAGTTTCTTGCCACTTATAAAGGAAATAACACCGGTGAAGATTTATCTCAAGAACTTTATTCCCTTGACAATGACTTTCCCGCACAAGTGCAATTTCTCTCATTACCATGCCGTCAGCTCCCGGCATAGATAAACGCTTTTATTATTTCAACCACTCTCATAATACAACTTTCAACAATGTCTATCGGATTGGTAAGTCGGGTGAATTAGGCGTTAATGTAGCATACCTCCACGACAAAGACGAGAGGCGCAGCCTGTCGAGTACAAGCAACATACTGCCTGATGGTTCACAGAATGTGGTAGAGGAAACTATGATGGGAGTCGCAAAAGAACAAAAGGCTTATGGAGATATATCCTATCTAAGCAATAGTGAACATCGTTATTTGAAAGAGCAACTGAAATTTGATTGGGGAAAAATCAAAGCCAATAGTAAAATTTTAGCCGGTAATAAAGTTATAGAACAACTTGGAGGGATAGATGCTTATCGTCTTTTAAATAAGTTACATTTTACCAATCGTAACGCTGTACATTGCGGTTATGAAGTGCTTTCCTTTGTTAATCTTGAAAAGCGACCTCATTATCTTTCTGTTTACCCAAATCTGTTTCCCCATAGTATTGCCGATAATACATTACATCAGCAAGTTGATGTTCACAACTTCTCAACAGATAATACCTTTAGTTTGCTTTCTGCTTGGAGAATTGGTAATGTGAATTTTCATCCTTCTGCGATGGTAGATTTTCAGCACAATTCGCTGAATAGTAAGCTTGCAAGTTTTCATAACGAGCTAACTTTTAATCTCTTCAATGCCGGAATTGGGGCAGAGGCTACATATAATGTTGGTAAATTATATGCTTCAGTATATTTTCCTATCAGATTTAAGAGTTTTCGACTAACTGATTTTACTACAGGCCAAGTAACAAATAAAGCACGATTGCGACTAGAACCAAATCTAAATGTTACTTATCGTATTAATAGCAGCCACGAATTAAGCTTAAAATCGGCTATTACATACTCAACACCTGTTATTGAAAATCTATACGCTAATAATATTCTAACCTCCTATCGCCAACTTTCGGCATATAGTGTAACGGGTTTGTTTGAAGGTTTAAATCAATCTTACACATTTGGCTATTCGTTCAAAAATATCCTTTCGATGAGTTTTGCCGGCATCGATTTTTCATTATATCGACAAAGTCTGGAGGTGCTTTATGGCTCTTATTATGATGGTATTGTCGAGCGGATCATCAGTCAATACACAAAAGAGAACGCTCATACATTCACAACTAAAATTCATGGTAGCCAAGGCTTTGATTGGAAGCGACTCAAAATAGGCTCTTCGCTGTCTTATTCTCATTATGATAATCCGTTATTAGTGCAACATTCGGTCCTTCGTTATTCCGGTGATGCTGTATCGACAAGCGTAGATATCAGTCTTACACCCTTCAAATGGCTTTCCTTTTCGTATATAGGCGACTATTATTGGGCTCGTACAAGGCAAAAGGTGGGCAAACGCCAACCTTGGTGGTGTTCAATAAACAATAGTGCCTCTTTGAATTTTACGCTACCCGGTGATATTACTTTCTCAACTTCTTTCAATCATTATTATAACAAAATGAATAGTGGTGATAAATCTTTTCTCTTACTCAATGCGGAAGCAAAATATGCTATTAAGCGATTCAGCTTTATATTGTCGTGCGATAATATATTTAATCGTAAGACCTACTCATATTCAAATCTGTCAGCACTTACGGCGACAAAGTCTGTATATGATATTCGCCCTTTGTGTGTTTTGTTAAAAGTCAGATTTAGGTTAATATAAAATCAGTATAAGTTATGAAGCGACTTCTTATTCTTGGTTGTCTGTTTGTTTCACTTACAGCACAGGCACAAATTATCGTACCCATCTCGCAAGATCTTCGAAAAGGCATAGTTATTGATACGGCTAGATACAGAGTGACCTATAGCCTAAAGTATAAAAATCATCCATCCGACAAGGCTTATTTTGACGACGTTCGCAATGTATATATAGGTCGGAATTATGTGAAAGACTTCAGTGACATTATTTTTCACTTTGATTCTCTTCGTACAGAAGAGTCAAAGCGTGGAGCTACGGCACTCTCTAATGTGCAAGGAAATCCATGGCCCATAGAGTTAACACTTGGAAATAATAGCAGAAAGGCAGAAATTAAATATCGTATGCCTATGCAAACAGGCGTTCTGCTGTATCAACAAGATGTGCCATCATTTAACTGGACTTTCACAGAGGAAGTAGATACTATCCTTGGTTATGCTTGTGCTAAGGCTATCGCTCCCTTTGCCGGTAGAGAGTATACGGCATGGTATTCCATGGAAATACCTCTACCTTTCGGGCCTTATAAGTTTGGAGGCTTACCAGGCTTGATATTAAAGGTACAAGACAATGAGTCGCAATATATTTGGGAGGCTATGGGTTTTGAGAAAATGAATGCCCCCATATTCACGTATCGTTACGAAGGAGAAAAGAAGTGTTCTGTAGAAGAGGCGAGTAAAACTATCTCTCGTATTTTTAAATCGCCACTTTCCTTTATTGCCGCCAGTATGGGGGGAGCGAAGATAACCATACTCGATAAAAATGGGAAACCTAACTCATCAGATAATCCTGAAGCTTATGCCATTTCGTACAAAGCCCTAGAAAATGAAGAGAGATAAGGCACTTAGGTTGAAGAGTAGGTTTTAAACTTTGTACTTTTACTATGTGCGATGGTTCATTTCTCGCATCTGTCGCCAAGAGATTCTTTTAACGAGTTAGTATTTTATATACGATACTCCCTATTATGCACCCTATAATAGCTGTAAGCATAAAATTAAAAGTAGTAGGTTCCGGATGGTACCCTGTATTAGATGATATCTCAAAAAATAATTCATCGAATTTTGTCAATTCATTTTGATCAAGATCACACTTGTTGCCTATAATAAGAGGCGTTATGATGATGTAGTTCACAACAAACAAAGTCAATGTCGAAATAAGTTGAGAGGTCAAAAAAACAAAGATCTTTTTCATAAACAAGTTCTATATTCAAAGTGATTTGCTGGACAACACTATTCATTTTTCTTACTTGTGCCTTTTATACAGCTGCAAGGCCTTCTTTCCTGCATTCCGTTAGAAACGTTGGGGTGGGGCTTATGACAGTTTCATTCGTCGCCAAAGCCAGTTGGGAATGAGACGCCAAAAGAAGGTCAAGATGCGCCAGCGCGTGTCAATGATGCAAACGTGGCGACGCTGCCTGATGGCTTTCATAATACTCCTAGCCACTTGTTCGGTGGTCATCAGCATAGGAAAGTGTTCGCTATCTGTGAGTAGAGGGGTGTCAACAAAGCCCGGACGGATGTCTGTGAAGATAATGTTGTGTCGTTTCCTGACTGCCAACTGTTCCAATGCTTGCAAATAGGTGTTCTGCATAGCTTTCGTTGCACTATAGGCTGGGGCAGAGCCAAGTCCCTTTGTACCTGCAATGGAGGTGATGCAGACGATATGCCCTCCACCATGCGTTGTAAAATAACGATAGGCGGCACTTACCATCCTTGTAAAGCCGGTGGCATTGGTTTTCATGGTTAGAATTTCTTTCTCAGCCTCTAATGTGGGATTTTTCCATCCTATTCCTGTTGAGTGGAAATACAGATCAAGTCCACCCATACGTTTAATGAGTTGGTCAAGCGCCACCTCAGCCTCTTCATCCGTTACGTCAATTCGTGCCGTGAAAACGCGTTCCGGAGCATTATCCTTTAAATCGGACAACTTGCCTAAGCGGCGGGCTGCCACGCCTACTGTCCATCCTTGTTCGATAAAAAGCCGCGCTACTTCATAGCCGATGCCGCTACTAGCTCCAAGAATAATTACTCTGTTTATTTTCATAATGTCATAAGTGGCCTATCTAAGTTTTAACTTGCAAGTTTTAGCGTGTCGTCCCTTTACCATAAAGTAGGGGCTATGCATCTGCCATTATCCAGATTATTGTGATATCCCACAGTTCGTTATACTATGCGGAGAACAGACTATCTATGCCAAGCATAATCAGAGTATAACGCCTTAATTGTCGACTTGACGAGGCTCATTAGGTCACAAAAATAAAGAAAAAAGAAGAAAGACTTGGCGCATCTTGAGGATATACTTTTTCGACCATTGGAAGTGTACATGATGTCTGTATAATAAATGTCTTTTAGATTATGCACAAGACACAGCTCAACGGTGCGCTTTACCACGCGTTTGCGAGACGTCTATATTTGCCTCTATTTTGCTTTAAACGGCGAGCAATTAGAAGAGATGACGTGACACATACACCCTATATCGTTTGGTTTAGCCCCCCCAGAATCGCTTGTACTATTGAGAGGCCAATGCTTACTTTGCTGTGTGGTCGTTTTTTTTGTTAACTTTGCAGTAACAAGTTAATTCTAAATTAGTTTAAGAGGAATGAAGCTCTTGGGATATGCTCCTGCATTTTGGACATCTTTGCGCGGATATAACAAAGAGAATTTGAGTGCTGATGTGATGTCCGGCGTCATTGTCGGTATCGTGGCATTACCTTTAGCCATTGCTTTTGCAATAGCATCGGGTGTTTCTCCTGAGAAAGGTATTATAACAGCTGTAATTGCAGGAGTCATTATTTCTGTTTTTGGTGGCAGCAAAGTGCAAATTGGTGGTCCTACCGGTGCTTTCATTGTTATTGTTTATGGCATTATTCAAGACTATGGCTTTGATGGGCTTATGGTAGCCACTATTATGGCTGGTCTGTTTCTTATTTTACTTGGCCTTCTGAAATTGGGAACCATCATAAAATACATTCCTTATCCTATTGTAGTAGGTTTTACAGCTGGTATTGCGCTTACCATTTTCACAACTCAAGTGAAAGATTTATTTGGTTTGACGGTAATTGATATGCCTTCAGACTTTTTGGGTAAATGGGTAACATACGGTCACTCGTTAAGTACCATCAATTGGTGGAGCACTGCGGTTGGTTTTTTAAGCATAGTTATTATTACGAACACAAAGCGTTTTTCAAAAAAAGTCCCTGGTTCGTTGGTTGCAATCGTTGTTATGACTTTAGCAGCTTGGGCGTTACAGCAGTATTGTGGAGTGAACTCCATAGAAACCATTGGCGACCGCTTTACTATTAGCAATAAATTACCCGAACTGTCTGTGCCAACTATCAACTTTGAAATTATGAAAGGTTTGGTAGCTCCTGCGCTCACAATTGCCTTGCTTGGAGCTATTGAGTCGTTGCTCTCTGCCACTGTTGCTGATGGTGTAACGGGTGAACGGCACGATTCTAATTCTGAACTGATAGGGCAGGGACTTGCCAATATGCTTGTACCATTGTTTGGCGGAATACCTGCTACAGGTGCTATTGCACGTACAATGACCAATATAAACAATGGCGGCAAATCGCCTCTTGCAGGTGTTGTTCACGCTATCGTGCTCTTGCTCATCTTCTTGTTTATGATGCCTTTGGCGCAATATATACCTATGTCGTGTTTGGCGGGTGTATTGGTTGTAGTGGCTTACAATATGAGCGGTTGGAGAACTTTTGCAGCTTTGCTTAAAACACCTAAATCGGATATAGTTATTTTGCTTGTTACCTTCCTCCTTACTGTGGTATTCGACCTTACGGTTGCTATCCAAGTAGGCTTGCTTATTGCTTGTTTACTACTGATGCGTCGTGTAGCGGAAATAACAGACGTGCGTCTTATCACCGATAAGATTAATTTGAACGATGATACCGATGTGCTGTTGGATAAGAAGTATCTTACCATTCCCGATGGTGTAGAAGTGTATGAAATCTATGGTCCTTATTTCTTTGGACTTGGCAACCGTTTCGAGGAACTTATGTCTACTATGGGTGATAAGTCGAAAGTCCGTATTATTCGTATGCGTAAAGTGCCATTCATTGATTCTACGGGACTTCATAATCTTGCCGTAATGTGCGAACAATCGCGTAAACAAGGCATACCAATTGTACTGTCGGGTGTCCTCCCGAATGTAGAAAACGTATTGTTGAAAGCCAAATTCGACGAACTTTTAGGTCGTGAGAACATTTGTAGCCATATCAATTTAGCACTGGACCGTGCACAACAAATCGTAAAGAATACGGTAAAATAAGATTAGCTTTGACATTGCGATGCACCGGCAATAGCTTTAGTAGCACGCGACAACTGTTTATTCATTAAAACTATATGGTGCATTGTAGGCGTGAGTTTAGGATACAAATAGTTCTAACTTTTAAAAGGATTTTCTTAACCAAAACTCGGATAATATGTGAGTCCTGCATATATTCTGTCTGCAAATAGCTTTCCGAAGAGCCTGTTCGTGAAGGATTTTACATTGATTTATACCGAACTGGTGCTAATTTTAACTGCCTCATATTTACTCTTTATGCCTAGACTTTGAGGAGTGCTTCTTATGGTCGAGCCACACAATCAGCACGATAAGCCCACACCAAGCTACGAAAGCAAGCATCCAGCCCCAGTTGATTGACTGTGCAGTCTCTTGGATAAGTGCCACTAACTCCGAAAAAGTGCCGCCCCGCTGTAGGAAAGAAAAGAACATCAGGCCGAATAGTGCCAGGAACCCTTTTAAGAAAACAGACGTCATCATCTTTAATTTCCACCTAAAGGGAGCTTTCTTGCCTCCTTCATTGACGTAGCCTTTCCCTATAAGGAAGATAGAATAAAAGGCAGGAACAAGAATCAAGATGATTCCGCCAGGAACGCCCCCAATATACCAGTTGAGTAAAAGAGTTTTTAGAGGTAAATAATGTTCCGAAGCCACATAAATCAGGAACAACATCACATAGGTAAACATCATTCCCAGTGAATATTTCAGAATTCCACTCTTTATCTTTTCTAAACAAAGCTCCTTAAAAGCCCATAATATGCCCATCCAAACGAACAACAGTAGTCCGCCAAGCAGAAAAGCAATCCCCTGATTCATACTTCCTATTTTCGATTAAAAAGATCCGTTTTTACTCAAATAAGTCCCTCTATCTGAAAGAGATTTCGTGTAGAATTATAAAAACAATTCTACTCCTATAGCGTTTTCCGTCGCGTTCTTATACCGAATCCACGTATTATGGCATCTTTGATCTTAAATACATGCAACTCGCCCTCGTACCAAAAGGACGAGGGCGAGTAAATTTCAATAGGACTAACTGTAGATTAACATTTAGCTACCAATTCTTCAGTGTCCTTAGCGATCAACAATTCTTCATCAGTCGGGATAACGGCTACGATTACTTTGCTGTCAGGCGTAGAGATGATTTCCTCCTCGCCAAAGTTTTTCCGATTCTTTTCAAAATCGAGTTTTACGCCGAGATATTCCATGTTCTTGCAAGCTTCTTCGCGCACGTCCCATTGGTGTTCACCGACACCGGCCGTGAAGATGATAGCATCTACACCATTCATCGCTGCTGCATAAGCGCCAATGTATTTCTTGATACGATAATCGTACATGTCAAGTGCCAATTGCGCACGCTCATTTCCTGCCATCGCCGCGTCATCAATGATACGCATATCGCTGGACATCTCAGTGATACCCAAGACGCCGCTCTCCTTGTTGAGAAGATTGACAGCCTCTTCTAACGTCTGATGTTCGCGCTCCATAATATAGAGAATAGCGGACGCATCGATATCGCCGGTGCGCGTACCCATCATAAGACCTTCAAGTGGCGTCAAGCCCATAGACGTATCTACGCACTTTCCGTGATCTACGGCAGAGATAGACGCGCCGTTTCCGATATGACAAGTGATGAAGCGATGCTCCTCAGGCTTCATGTTCAGGAATTCGCCCGCGCGCTGTGTTACGTAGCGGTGACTTGTGCCGTGAGCGCCATAGCGGCGAATGCGCATTTCTGAATAATAGCGGTAAGGAAGTGCATACATATACGCCTTAGGCGGCATAGTTTGGTGGAAAGCCGTATCAAAAACAAAGACTTGCGGGAGATCTGGCAACTGCTCCTTAACGGCCAAATAGCCTTTCAAGTGTGCTTCGCTGTGAAGTGGCGCCAATTCCATAAAAGGCTTCCATTGCTCAATCATTTCGTCTGTGACGATTTGGCTCTTCGTGAAGATACCGCCTGCGACAATGCGGTGGCCGGCTGCGCTAATCTCATCTAAACTCTTGATGGCACCGATTTCGGGATCGAGCAGCGTTTTAAACATCAAGCGAATACCTTCAGAATGCGTTGGGCATTCGTGTTCAATGACGCGCTTCGTGCCATCGGGGAGTGTTACTTTAAGAAAAGAACCTTCGATGCCGACCTTTTCTATACCACCGGCAGCAATGACGCTATGATTCTCCATCTCATACAATTTGTATTTGATGGATGAACTACCACAATTGACTACAAGAATTTTCATATTACTTATTTTTCTGCTTTGGCAGCAATAGCTTGATTCGCTGTTATGGCTACCATTTTATAAATATCTTCTACACTACATCCACGCGAAAGATCGTTGACCGGACGTGCGATACCCTGCAAGATGGGGCCAAGTGCTTCAGCCTTACCTAAACGTTGCACGAGTTTGTAGCCAATATTTCCCACTTCCAAATTGGGCGCGATCAAAACATTCGCTTTGCCGGCAATATTGCTGCCCGGCGCTTTCTTCTCACCTACAGAGGGTACGAGTGCTGCATCAGCTTGCAGTTCGCCATCCACTTGAAGGTTGGGATACATTTTTTCTGCGATGCGTGTAGCCTCAACAACTTTATCCACGACTTCGTGCTTTGCACTGCCTTTTGTGGAGAAACTGAGCATGGCCACGCGTGGCTCCTCTATTCCGGCTACGCTTTTAGCCGTCTGAGCCGTACAATAAGCGATTTGTGCCAACTGCTCGGCATCCGGCATCGGCGTAACAGCTACGTCGCCCATTACAATAATGCCGTCCTGTCCGTATTCTTCAGCTTGGGTCAATAAGAGCATTGCACCGCTCACGACAGAAACGCCCGGCGCACATTTAATGATCTGCAAAGCCGGTCGCAGCGTTTCGCCCGTCGTGCTGAGTGCGCCAGAGATCTGCCCATCGGCATCGTCACTCTTGATAATCAAGCATCCTAAATAGAGCGGATCTTTCACCAAGTCGCGCGCCATTTCGATCGACATTCCTTTTTTCTTCCTCAGTTCAAACAGCAGTTGAGCGTATTCCTCCATTTTAGGATTGTTTTCCGGATCTACGATCTCCGCCTTGTCGATATGCTGTAGGTTCAGTTTGGCTGCCAGCGTGTGAATCGCGTCAGGGTTGCCAATCAGAATGATTTCGGCAAAGCCATCGGCCAAGACTTTATCGGCAGCGGTCAGTGTGCGCTCTTCTAAAGCTTCCGGAAGTACGATACGTTGCTTATTAGCACGCGCCCGTTCAATCAGATTTTGTGTGATACTCATATTTAATAGATTTAATTTCTGACGGCGAAGATACAAAGAAAATCTAAGAATATGTTACCTTCGCATCTTCAAAAACAGCATATTCCTGTAAAATTACGCATCAAAAAGAAATAGGCAACTAATGACCGATCAAGAATATATGCAAAAGGCCCTGATCGAAGCCAAGCAAGCTTTCGAAGAGGGCGAGGTGCCTGTTGGTGCTGTTATCGTTTGTCGCGACCGCATTATTGCCCGTGCCCACAACCTTACGGAGCGGCTTACCGATGTTACGGCTCACGCAGAGATGCAGGCGATCACAGCTGCAGCCAACGCGTTAGGCGGAAAATACCTGACCGATTGCACACTTTACGTCACGGTCGAACCCTGCGTTATGTGTGCCGGAGCATTGGCTTGGGCGCAGTTGAGTAGGATTGTCTATGGTGCATCCGATCCCAAGCGAGGCTTTTCTGTGTTCGCCCCCAACGCATTGCATCCGCGCACGGAGGTGACAAAGGGCGTTTTAGCTGAAGAATGTGCGAACTTAATGAAGGACTTTTTTCAACGCAGACGCTAAATGGCACTTCATAATCAACTCGGCGCATTCGGCGAAGAGGTAGCAGCGCATTATTTGTCCCAACTCGAGTATCGTCTCCTGGAGCGCAACTGGCGCACGGGGCATTTAGAGGTCGACATCATTGCAGATTATTATGGTGAGATTGTATTTGTGGAAGTCAAAACACGCAGTTATGAAGCCGAATATACGGCTTTGGAAGCCGTTGATCGGGCGAAGAAAAAGCACCTCGTGCGTGCAGCCCACGATTATATGCATTTGCACCATTTGGATGCCGCTTGTCGCTTCGACATTATAACGGTCGTTGGGCGAGAGGCACCTTTTCAGGTTACGCACTATATTGACGCTTATTCTCCCCAAAGTATTAAACGCAAACAACAATGCAACTGGAGTTTTTGACGTCTGTCGATTCGACGATGGCTTATTTGCAGCGTCTTCCTGACGATGTTGCAACGGACGATCTTTATGTGGTGGTGGCGGAGACGCAAACGGCCGGTCGCGGACAGCGCGGGACGCATTGGGAGTCTGAATCGGGCAAAAATCTGACTTTAGGTTTGCGTGTTTACCCTACGTTTTTGAAAGCCGATGAACAATTTCGCTTGTCTGAAGTTACGGCTTTGGCCATCGCGGAGGCTTTAGATCTTTATACGGATGGAATTTCGATCAAATGGCCCAATGATATTTATTGGTACGACCGCAAAATCTGTGGTATGTTGTTAGAGCATGATTTGCGCGGGTCTAAGATTGCCTGCACGCGGATTGGCCCGGGCATCAACATCAATCAGCGACAATTTTTTAGCGACGCACCCAATCCCGTTTCTCTCTATCAAATCCTCGGTCACGATACGGATTTGACCGCCTTCCTCCACCAATTTTTACAGCGCTTCTCATCAGCTTATGCCGCCCTTCGATCCGGCGCGCGCCAAAGTATTGATTGGCAATATCACCAACGTTTATATCGGCGCGAAGGCCTGTTTCCTTACGCCGATGCACAAGGCACATTTCGCGCCCGTCTGATTGGCGTATTGCCCGATGGCACTTTGCAGTTGGAAGATGAAGCCGGCCGCTTACGAAAGTATGCTTTCAAGGAAGTGCGCTTCGTTTTATGAAGATTCCATACCTATATATATAATGTGTAGTCGGCTGCAAGTGATTCCCGGCGCTTGTTTGTGCGCTTTCGGCAGATTTGCGGCCGCTTTCACCTTCTTAGCGCTTGAAAAGGCCTAACTTTGCCGTCGTTTTGAAGCCGTTTTTACGATGAATCGTCAAATTCTTCGCATCACCATACCGAGTATCATCTCCAATATCACCGTTCCTTTGTTGGGAATGGTTGATATGGGCATCTCCGGCCATTTGGGTTCGACCGTCTATATCGGCGCCATTGCCATTGGGAGTATGATTTTCAATATGCTTTATTGGCTTTTTAACTTCTTGCGTATGGGCACGGGCGGCTTCACTTCGCAAGCTTATGGGCGGGGAGATAAAGCGGAGGCCCTCCGCGTGTTGGCGCGTTCGTTGCTCGTAGCCGGCGCCGTGTCGGCCTTACTGATTACCGCCCAACTGCCCTTGGTCGATTTCGGACTCTTGATGATGAAAGCCTCCGGCGAAGTTGCCGTGCAAGCGCGTTTATATTTCCACATCCTGATATGGGGCGCGCCCGCTGTGCTTGGCCTTTATAGTTTTACGGGGTGGTTTTTGGGTATGCAAGACGCTAAAGTGCCGATGCTTGTGGCTATTGTACAAAACGTCTGCAACATACTTTTGAGTGCCTCTCTCGTACTTTTTTTGCATTGGAAGGTGGCCGGCGTCGCCGTGGGTACACTTGTGGCCCAGTATGTCGGTTTGCTGCTTTTCGCCGGCTTTTGGTGGCGTCGCTATCGCGCAGATTGGCGGCGAGTCGACTTGCGCCGGCTCTGGCAAGGGGGCGTTCTCGCTCGCTTCTTTTCGGTTAATACGGACATCTTCTTCCGCACGCTGTGCATCGTGGCTGTGCAGGTGGCTTTTACGTCTATCGGTTCGGGGCTCGGCGTTGTCATTCTTTCGGCCAACGCTTTACTCTTGCAGTTTAATACGCTGCTTTCCTACGTGATGGATGGTTTCGCCTATGCCGGGGAGGCACTTGGCGGCCGCTATTACGGAATGGGTGATCGTGCCGCTTTTCTTCGCCTCACGCGGGCCTTGATCCGCTGGTGCGCAGGCTTGGCCTTATGCTTCTCGGTGGCTTATATCATTGGTGGCGACGCATTGATCCGCCTCTTGACCAACGATGCGGCTACGATTGAGGCTGCTCGGCGCTATGTGGTCTACGTCTGTCTTATCCCCATCGTAGGCACGGCCGGCTTTCTCTTAGATGGCCTCTTCATTGGTACGACGGCTACGCGCGGGATGCTGCTTTCGGTTTTCTCGGGCGTCGTGTTCTTTTTCTTTTTCCAATCCTTTTTGGTTAAATTATGGGGCAATGATGGCTTGTGGGTCGCTTTTGCCGGCTATTTCTTGGTGCGTGGCCTGGTGCAGGCCTTTTATTTCAAGCGCATCTTGCCGCCGATGCAGCAGGAGGCCGGCGGGAGTGGCTAAGTCTTGCGTCTTACTTTTGAAGTCAGGCCAAACATTTTGCTTAACTTTGCCTGCAAACGATTCGGACGCAAGTTGGTAAAAGACTTTCGTAATAGTCGTGGACGATCGACGGATTTCAGTCGATGATGATCATAAAAATAACAATACAACCAAGATATGACAAAATTCAAACGCATTTTGCTCAAACTGAGCGGCGAAAGCTTGATGGGCGAACAAGGTTACGGCATCGACGTACAAAGATTAAACGAATATGCGGCGCAGATCAAGGAGATTCGCGACCTCGGTGTGCAGATCGGTATCGTGATCGGGGGCGGCAACATCTTCCGTGGACTCAGCGGAACGGGCAAAGGTTTTGATCGGGTCAAAGGTGACCAAATGGGAATGTGCGCTACGGTGATCAATAGTTTGGCTTTGAGCAGCGCGCTTGGTGCTATCGGCGTTAAAGCCCGCGTTCTGACCGCCATTCGTATGGAACCGATCGGCGAATTTTATAGTAAATGGAAAGCTTGCGAGGCTTTGGAGCGCGGCGAGGTCGTGATTATGTCGGCGGGGACGGGCAATCCGTATTTTACCACTGATACGGGCTCGTCTTTGCGCGGAATAGAAATAGAGGCCGACGTAATGCTGAAGGGGACGCGAGTAGATGGCGTCTATACAGCTGATCCGGAGAAAGACCCAAGTGCAGAAAAATTTGAGAAAATCACGTATGATGAAGTGCTCAGCAGAGGTTTGCGCGTGATGGATATAACTGCCATCGCGATGTGCAAGGAAAACGACTTCCCCATCTATGTTTTCAATATGGATCAACCGGGCAACTTGCGCAAAGTGATCGACGGAGAGCCGATTGGCACTTACGTGCACGCCTGAACGACGCATTCTGTTTTTCGGAACACTTAGAAAGTTTCCGCCTTCTACAAGCGGGCGCGGCCGTTTTTTCGGTCGGCCCGCTTTTTGCGTTTAGCAGTGGCAGCTAAAGTGAGACTGCCGATGGCGGCTGACTTGTTTTTTCTTGCTTCCTCCCTCACTTTAATTGATGATGAGGCGTTAGTGCATGCGCCTTGCCTCGTTCTTGTTGTCTGTTGGCGCATTTTTCTGTTTCTTCTGTGCTTTGTTGTGTTGTTTGCTCCCGCCAAACTATCGTTTGCTCCCGCCAAACCATTGTTTGCTCCCACCAAACCATCGTTTGCTGCCACCAAACGAAAGAAGTCTGCTGTCGGAAATTGAATAAGTGGTTATAAAACAATGAAATATATAATGTTCAACTGTTTGTTGCCACCTTGTTCCTGCTGCATTTTATGATCGTCCGCTTCGAGAATAAGTTGGAGATCGTCATATGTCTAAGGTGATCAGTGGAGAAAATACTGTATGCCCTCTGGAACCCCAAAAATCATATTTGATAAGCAGCTATATGTAATGACAGATTTGTATATTTGCATTATGATTAACCCTTCGCTCTCTATTGCCACGCACAAGCGTATTGAAGAATTGGATTTCTTGAAAAGCATCTTTATTCTGCTTATGGTGGCCTTTCATCTACTGTATTTTGCCGACCACTATCCGCTGCTTAAACAGTGGGTTTATACTTTCCACATGCCGGGCTTCCTTCTCATATCTGGCTATTTGATGCCCGTAAATAAGGGGGGACGACACATCGCACGCACTTTGTGGTGGTTTACTGTGCCTTATTTGTTTTTAGAGTCGGCCTATATAGTGCTATCGACTGTTGTTCCGGTACATGATCCTATCAAAGATCTCACCATTCTTGTCTTTGTCGAAAAAATCTTTTTCAATCCAGTCGGGCCGTATTGGTATTTGCACACGCTTATCTTATGTGGTGCACTTTATTTCGTTGTTTTTCGGTGGTTGAAGGGACCTGCCTTATCGCGCATCTTCGCCTTGGGACTCGCTTATTTCAGTTTGGCTTACGTGGGTTTGGTGGCGTGGGATATGAGCCTCTATTTCACAATCGGTCTCATCGTGCGACAGAGCGGACTCACGTTCCTCCAAGTTTTTCGCCCCTCGTGGTGGGCGCTCCCTGTGCTTGGTTTGTTGGCTTGCCGACCTGACACCTTTCATAAAGGAACCTTGGGCGGTATGCTTACGGTTTATGCTGTGATTGCCACAGCCTTAGCCCTTTATCCTCGCCTGCCTCGGGTTCTGAAACGCCTCTTTCTCTTCTTGGGGCGAAACTCTCTCGTGATCTTTCTTTTTTCTCCGCTTTTCGTTAAGGTGTGTAAGATCTTGCTCCCACGATATCTTGCCTTCGATTCTACCCACCTCCTCTTTTTATTTATAGCCCTCCCACTTTGCGTAATAGGTTCACTTGCTGTATGCAAAGTCCTTGATCTCTTGCATCTCACTCCTTGGTTTCTCGGGCGCCCGTCTGCGCTGGCTTAATGCAGATACTCTCTATAGAGCACAAAGTTAAAGAGGTCAAAAGGCGTTCGAGGCCAACACCATATCAATGCTTAGGAGTGGATATTGCACACTGCCGGCTTCGTGTTACCTCCGGGGCCTCTTTTTCTTCCCAACAGAGGCGCCGTTATTGGTCAATATTTCTCCTTTCTCTGGTCGTTCTCAATCAAAATTACTATTTTTGCGGTATCACGAAGGGTGAATAAACAATAATATCCAATGATGTGTAGAAGAATTGTTTTGTGTCTGGTGATCATAGCCTGCTCCGGCGTTTCGCTGATGGCACAAAGAGTGCTCACGCTCGATAGTTGTCGGGCACTTGCCTTACGAAATAATAAGAATTTAGCCATTAGTCGAACCAATCGCGACGTGGCGCTGAATACGCATAAAGCTGCGCGCACCAATTACCTGCCCAAACTGACGGCGCAGGCGGCTTACATACGCACCGGCAAGGAGATCTCGGTGCTGAATAAGGACCAGAAAAATGCATTGTCCAATATGGGGACAAGTCTCTCTGATGCTTTCTCCGGCACTTTTGGACAGATCGCCCAAGGCATTATTGCCCGACATCCCGAGTTGGCGCCGCTCGTGCAGCAATTAGGCGGCGTAGGCCAAGCCTTTGCCGGCGCACTGAATCAGGCAGGGCGCGGCATCGCAGATGCTTTCCGTACGGACTCGCGTAACCTCGTCGTGGGCAATATTCTCCTTACACAGCCGCTTTATATGGGTGGGAAGATTCGCGCCTACGATCGTTTGACGCATTATGTTCAGGACGTGGCGAATCAGCAACTGCGCGTGGATGAGCAAAACTTGATTTTAGAAACGGATCGCGCTTATTGGCAGACGGTATCTTTGGCTAACAAACTGAAATTGGCGCGCAGTTATCGAGATATGTTGACCCACTTGGACCAAGATGTGACCAAGATGATCGACGCCGGTGTGGCAACGAAAGCTAACCAATTGCAGGTAAGCGTAAAACTGAACGAGGCGGATATGATGGTGACCAAGGTGGAGGATGGCTTGACATTGTCGCGTATGCTCTTGTGTCAGCTCTGCGGACTCCCACCGGGCGAGAATATAGAAACGGCTGACGAGAACAGAGACGATTTGGCAGTCGGCGGAACCGTGGTCAAGGTCGATGAGCAAACGGCTTACGAGAATCGCCCCGAACTCTGCCAACTGCAAAGTGCGATCAACATCGCGCAGGAAAAGGTGAACATCGTCCGTTCCGATTACTTGCCGCACTTAGCTTTGATGGGCGGCTACACGATAACGAATCCGGCCATGTATAATGGATTTGAGAAGAAATTTAGAGGCGATTGGAGCGTCGGCGTTACGTTGAGCGTGCCCGTATGGAACTGGGGAGAAGGTCGCTATAAGATTAAAGCGGCAAAGGCTGAGGCTCAGATCGCTACTTTACGCGCTGAAGAAGTGCGCGAAAAGATAGGGCTGCAGGTAAACCAAGAAATGTTTCGCGTAAAGGAAACTAACAAGCAATTGCGCTTGGCGGAAAAGAACTTGGAAAAAGCCAATGAGAACTTGCGCGTGGCTACGCTGGGCTACAAAGAAGGCGTGATTAACACGACTGACGTCTTGGCGGCCGAAACGGCTTGGTTGCAGGCGCAGAGTGATAGAATTGACGCGGAGATAGATAGTATGTTGACTGCTTCTGCCCTGCAAAAGGCTTTGGGTATCTTGAACGCACAATGAAAATTTGCGACAGCCGTGTGCGAAGTCGCACCTTATTTACTCGTAAAACAAGAAAAAACAAACAGATATGTCATCTAAAAAGAGGGAAATCAATCTGATTCCGGCTATTTTGATTATTGTCGGAGTGATTGTCTTGGTGGTGATAGGCTCACTCTATGCCTTCAACAGTGAACCGGAGACTATTCAGGGCCAAGCAGACGTCACAGAATATCGCGTATCAAGTAAAGTGCCTGCACGCATAGCCCAACTGCGCGTAAAGGAAGGTGATTATGTGCACAAAGGAGATACACTGGCCATCTTATCAGCTCCCGAGGTACAAGCCAAACTCCAACAGGCGCAAGGCTTGGCTTCGGCTGCCCAAGCGCAAAACTTGAAAGCCGATAATGGCGCTCGCCAAGAGCAGATTCGCGGCGCTTATGATATGTGGCAAAAGGCGCAAGCAGGGGTTGAAATAGCACAGAAATCGTATGCCCGCGTAAAGAAGTTGGCAGATGAAGGCGTCGTGACCGCACAGAAGCTTGACGAAGCTACAGCCAACTTAAAAGCGGCCATTGCTACGGCACGCGCCGCAGAATCTCAATACGACATGGCACGCAACGGCACTCGCAATGAAGATAAAGCAGCTGCCCGCGCCGTAGTGAGCCAGGCACGTGGCGCAGTCAACGAGGTGCGTTCGTATATTAAAGAGACTTATCTCATTGCATCAGAAGACGGCGAAGTAACGGAAATCTTTCCGGAGCAAGGAGAACTTGTCGGGACGGGCGCTCCGATTATGAATGTGGCTCGCATCAATGATATTTGGATTACGTTTAACGTACGTGAAGACCATTTGGCAGACTTCGGCCTCCATAAAAAGGTAAAGATGACGATTCCCGGTCTCAAAGATAAAGCAGTTGAGGGAACAGTTTTCTACATCAAGGCCTTAGGTAGCTATGCTACGTGGAAAGCGACGAAGAGTACGGGACAATTTGATATGAAAACGTTTGAAGTGCGCGTGCGCCCAACGCAAAAGATCGAAGGCCTGCGTCCCGGTATGACGATTCTTTATCAACACCCATAATAAATGGGGGAGCGCGGCGCTTGGTTGCCTCCCCGAATAACATTTAGACAGATAATATATGAGATCGTTGTGGAGCGTAGCGCTACGCGAATATAAACGACTGCTTCATCAACCCATTTATTGGTTTGGGTTGATCTTGGCTCCGCTATTCTGCTGCCTGTTTTTTACGACGTTGATGTGGCAGGGCCTGCCTACAGATCTTCCGATGGGCGTTATCGATGAAGACAACACGCCGACAACGCGGGCGCTGCTGCGTAACCTTGACGCTTTTCAGCAAACAGAGATTGTCGCTACTTACCCGACCGTGACGGAAGCTCGCCGCGCTATGCAGGAGGGAAAGATTTACGGCTTCTTTTATATTCCAAAGGGCGTGACGAGGCAGGCTACGCGTGGCGATCAGCCGACTATATCGTTTTACTCGAATATGAGTTACTTTATGGGCGGTGCCTTTGCTTCGCGAGATATGCGTATGATGTCGGAATTGGCCTCTGCGGCCGCCACGCAAAAAACCTTGCGCGCCAAAGGTGCTACGGAGCAGCAGGCGCTGGCGTTTATACAACCGATCGTTATTGATACGCACCCAATAGGCAACCCTTGGCTCAATTATAACATTTACTTGAGCAATGTTATTCTATACGGTATCTTGGGCATTTTTGTGTTTATGCTGACGGTTTATAGTCTGGGTTCTGAGATTAAGCAAGCTACGGCAAGGCAATGGCTTTCTGAGGCTAAATGGAATATGTTGACGGCTTTAAGTGGCAAACTGCTGCCGCAAACGATGGCATTCTTCTTTACGGCTTCCTGCTTCAATGTGATCTTGTATGGTTTCCTGCATTTTCCCTGCCATAGCGGGTTTATGCAAATGACAATCGTGGCCTTGCTGTTTATCATTGCTTGTCAAGGATTAGCCGTCGGGATGTTTACGCTGTTGCCGTCGCTGCGCTTAGGCTTAAGTTTTGCTTCGCTATGGGGCGTCTTATCTGTTAGTATTTGCGGTATGGCCTTTCCGTGCATGGCGATGAATGCGCCCTTGCAAGGATTGGCTTATCTCTTCCCTTTGCGTTACTATTATCTGCTTTATGTCAACGGAGCGCTGGATGGTTATGACTTATCTAATGCGTTACCTTTTATTGGCGGACTAATAGCCTTTGCTTGCATTCCGCTGGTTGCAGCGCCGTTCTTAAAGAAGGAAGTGCTGACGATCAAATATCAACCGTAAGGAGGACCGGATTATGAATTTACGCAAGGCATTGAAAAGTTTGTGGCGCTATATTACCTATCCGTTCAGAATGGGGCGGAAAGGTTTTCAGGAAGCTTTGGAGGATTGGAATTATATCTTTCGCAAAGAATTGAAAACGATATTTCGCGATCCGGGTATCTTGATCTTCCTCATCATTGTCCCTTTGGCTTATCCTTTGGTCTATACTTACATTTATAATAATGAAGTCATCCGTGATGTGCCGGTAGCCGTGGTAGACGATTGTGCTACGCCGCTAAGTCGCACTTACCTTCGTAAGGTTGATGCGACGCCCGATGTGGCAATTGCTTATCGTTGTCCGGATATGCAGACTGCACGCGAATTGATCAAACGCCGCGAGGTCTATGGCATTATCTATATCCCGCAGGATTTTCAAAGGGACTTGGCGCGTATGCAGCAGACGAAAGTGAGCATCTTCGTGGATATGAGTGGCATTTTATATTACAAAGCGATGTTGTTGGCTAATACCAACGTCTCGCTGGCGATGAATGCCGATATTAAAGTGCAAAGGGCCAGCAATACGACCGATGAGCAAGATAAGGTAACCACTTATCCGATAGCCTACGAACAGGTAGACATCTACAATCCGGAGAGTGGCTATGCTGCGTTCCTGATCCCCGCTGTTTTAATCTTAATCTTGCAGCAAACACTCGTGTTAGGCGTTGGCGTAGCTGCGGGAACGGCGCGCGAGAAAAATAGTTATCACGAACTGGTCTTGATTCATCGCCATCACCACGGACTCTTGCGTATCGTCTTAGGTAAGGGCTTTGCTTACTTGCTTGTTTATTTGTGGAATATCGTATACGTCTTAGGCGTCATACCGCACATCTTTAACTTGCCGCAAATAGGAAACCCGGCCTATATATGGATGATAATAATTCCATTCATCTTAGCCGTTATCTTTTTCTCTATGACTATTTCCGTATTGATCCGACAGCGCGAGATGGCCTTTATCATTGTCGTCTTTTTCTCCGTCCCGCTGTTGTTTTTGAGCGGTATCAGTTGGCCGGCAACAGTTATTCCTACATTTTGGAAATACTTCTCTTACGTCTTTCCCTCTACATTCGGTATCAATGCCTTTGTGAAGATCAATAGTATGGGCGGCGAGATGATCAGCGTAAAGACAGAGTGGTACGCTTTATGGATACAAGCTTTTTGCTACTTTATCCTGACGCTCTTTGTCTATCGTTATGAAATCATTTCTTCGCGCCGCAAGCGCATAGCTTTATATGAACAGAAGAAAGCTGCCTTAGCGCAGCGGAAAAATAACGAGCATCACGCATAGTTCATTATTTCTTAAGCTACAAGAAACTTTTGGGGCGGTATTTCTTTTGAAATGCCGCCCCAAAAACTATACGCTTACCATATCTGATGAGAACTTGGATAATAGGCGTAACGAAACTTGCATTCTAAGCTGTTTACCTTATCGTTGGAAGCGATACCTCTATCTTGTAAAATTCTAAGAAATCTTTTGATGACTCTCCACATAACATCCTGAGATTATTGCCTAAGAAAGGATTATTTTTTCTTTTCCCTTCTTTCGGGTATATAATAATGCAAGGTATGGGTGACGCATCTTTATATTCTAAGTGAGCAAGAATGCGCAAATCGCGACCATAGCCGCTCAACTGGCGCACGACGTCTTTATCTAAAGACTTATTTTCGTACTTCGGAATATATTTTGTATCTAAGATGGCCTTGTATTCTTCCGACTTATACAAGAAATCAGGAATTCCCATCTTACCTTCGAATTGATAAGTAATCCTCTCGCGATAGGCTTCGTGAAGCAGCCCATATACATAATGCTCATAGAGTAGCGACATATCAAGCCAAAACGGAACGACTTTTCCCTCATGGCTACCTACCTTGCTAATGTTATAATCAAAGAGTCGAAGGATTAGTTTTGCCAGTCGAATTGCTTCATTGTAATTTGTGAACAATTTGTGAGCGCGTAGTCGCTTTACTTGTTTAATTTCAACCTTGTCGCTGACCTCACTAAACAGTGCAAGACTTTTATTCAATCGCAACTTTGCTACAGCTGCGGACTGCTCGTTTAAGCCTTGAAGCAAGCGCTGAGAGAATAAGAGTGCTTTCTTTATCAGTCTGTTTTCCGGAATGTCGGCCGAATATTCGTCATACTCGCAGAAAACCCTATCGTAGCGCCTAATAGCAATGTTCTGTCGCTCATTCTTCAAGATGCTGATTCGCCCTTTTACCTTCTTCAGGTTCTCACTTCGACTGACGTATCCTTTCTTCAATTCCTTAATTCTGCTTACGACGCCAAGAAAGTGCAGCACAAGTAGCGGACTTACGACACTTTGAAGCGCAGGCGCCTTTATGCTCGGCTTGTCAATGTATATCTTGTAGATAGTAGAGAATGACGCTAAGGATAAGTCAGAAGTAAAGCAGGTCATAAACATCCTCACGAAGTCGATCTGCTCCATCTTATGCTTTGTCGTTACAATCAAACTTTCTTGCTCATCGATCCATTCTGCTCCAATTTTGTATGAAGCATAATAGGCTTCATACGAATTACACCATTCAACAAGCTCCAACCTGTCATATTTGTCCTCCTTCTTACTGTCACGCAATTGTTCGTGTTCTTGAAGCTGTATCACACTCATTCTTCCTCTTGCTCCTCTTCTTCGTTGACTTCTTCAATCGTAGCGGACTGCAAATTGCGCCAGGCCTCAAACGCGGCTTCCTTCTCTTTACTGCTCACGTTTAAGATACCATCGTTGATATATTCTGCAATAAGTGGCCATACTTCATACTCCATCTTGTCTTTTAGTTCCTCTTCTGAAGCGGACATAAAGTAACTATGACCAACCATCAAATCATCTATACCCAAGTCGCCGCACTGCTTTTTCTCGATGAATTTTTCAATGTTATCGAACAATGCGAGCGCCTGACTCTTTAGTGTAGGCTCGGTATAATGTTTCTCTATAACCGACCTGTCAGATTTTAATGTAACAAAAGCGAAACGCCGGCGCAATGCATAGTCAATCGTGCCCGTACTGCGGTCGGTGGTGTTCATCGTTCCGATGATATATAAATTCTTGGGCACACTGAACAGCTCCTTGGAATAAGGCAAAGTAACCTGAATAGGATGCTCGCTTCCTTCCCTCTTATCAATTTCTAACAGCGTTATCAATTCGCCGAAGACCTTGGCAACATTGCCTCGGTTTATTTCGTCAATGATGAGGACTACCTTGTTGTTGCCATGTATTTTGTATTCCTCTTTTACAGCTTCTATGAAAGCCTCGGCGTATCGAGGCCAATTGTTTTCCATTCCTTCTCCTAGAGCTTGATCCTTTACTTTTTCTATATTAAGAGGCGATGGACTATGTGTTTCGTCATGTGTGATTGTTGAATGTATACTTCTGCATTTAATGGTAGTATTACCCTCATCCCACCAAGCATAAAACGAAGATTTTCCTGTAACTGTAGGAATCACTCTCTTGTTCTCGAATCCGTTAATCTTATGCTGTAAGAAATCGTCAATACATTTGGTTATATCTTTACTTTCGTCCATCGTTACAGCTTGGCAGGCCTGCTTAAAGATTCCGTTTTCCGGCTTGTAGGTTACGCCGACGCTTTCCCCTTTCTCATTTGTTTGTACATCCGGCTTTAACCCCTCGACAAAGTCTTCATAATCTAAAGACTGATGAAACGTAGTAAAGAAGATGCGCTTACCCGTCAGTTCTTTATATCGCTTTATCACGGCCTCGTGATCTGTTAAATCTATATCAGTTACGCCCAAAACTTTCAGGGCTATACTAGCCGTATTATAAGTTTTACCGATTCCCGGCGCACCTTGAATAATGATATTGCGCTTGCGCTCTAATAGGCGTGCACATTTGTTTGTAAATTCCATATTTTCTATATGCTTTAACCAATGATTGATGTATTCATATTGTCCTGTCCCGTAGCGGCATGAGGAAAAAGTTCCTTGCGTGAAGAGTCTAGAATTAGAAGGTTGTTTATAATCCTTTGCCCACGCCAATATATTAACCCGCCTGAAATTTTCATGAAGAAACTCATCGGTCAGCTCTCTATCCGTAAAGTTATCACTAATAATTTGGCATAAAGCAATAGCCTCATTTCCTTCTCGAACAAGCACAATGTTACCTTTCTCAATTGTCTTAAAGTTGTCGCATTGATAGTTGTCCCATTCAGTGGTTCCAATAAAAGGTTCCTCTCTTTCTAACATTTTCTTGGAATCAACTCTCGCTTCATCCTCTTTTCCATAAGGCTTATTCATCTGTATATGCCAATACTTATCCCTATGTATATCCATAATTCTATGCGCTTTAATTCTTATGGTTAATGATTAGTTGTCAGTCGCAATTTCATCCCTTGACATACATCTTGCGATAGCGTGATCCGACATTGCGGAGCTTGCCTTCCGATTCGAGGCGGCAGAGGAGGCGATAGGTCATAGACTTGGAAATGTGGAGCGCCGTTTGCAGGTCGTTTGCGAAGAGGTAGTCGGCGGCGGCGAAGAGGCGAGTAAGGGCAGCATCGACTTCCGCCGGCGTTGGCGTAGTGTGTTGGCGATTGCGATACGTGGCATTCTCAAATTGTGCCTTGCGTAATGTGCGCATAAAGTCCTTTTCAGGGCGGAAGTTTACGCTTCGCGCTTCGGGGTGGCGCAGGCGGAAACGGTGCGTCTTGGCATCTTCGCAGATTTCACCCTTGACGGCGAGCGAGAAGTAACCGAGTCCGGGCAGATGCACGCGATTGCCTTCCATCAGCTGGTAGGCAATTTCGGCTTTCAGTGCATCGAGCGAACCCGTGAGGTCGGCTGTGGTTAGCGTCGTAGCCTTTTCGATGTTTTTCCCCATTCGGTCCATTCCGACCGTCATATTTTCGTGTACTACTACACGTAAGTCTTTGTTTTTCGGGAGTTTTCCTCCTGTTTTCAATAGTTTGTAAGCTATAGTCATAAGCTGGTATTTGTTTTTCTGTTCGTATTCTTCAGTTCTCTTCTGCGTTCGGCAACTGGGCACGCTGTGCATCTTTTGTGATGCCTGCTCCGCTTCTTAGCTCTCCTTAGGCATCTTTCCGCAAGTCTCTGTGCACTTTATTGTAGCTTCTTACGCACCTTGCCGCAATTTCCTGCTCATCTCGTTGCAACTCCTACGCACCTTATCGCAATTTTCTACTCATCATTTTGCCGAACAATGCATAGTTTTAGATTTTCTCCGTGGTGAAAAATTGGTGTCACCACGGTGAAAAATATTTTTCTCCGTGGTGCTAATTTAGTTGCACCGTGGTGAAACTTTTTCTTTAACCTACAAAGGTACGATTTTTACGGAATAATTTTTGAAAGAATTAGCACTAAATTAGAACACGTTTAGTAAAAGCCATGTGGCAACTTAGGGAAGAATCTAAAAAGCAATAGTAGTGCGCGCAAATAAGTTGTTATAAGAGACGCGAGAAACAAAATGATGGGGCAGAAGAGAGTATTTGCTTTTAGGTAAGTAGCTTTTCGTGAACAGATTTTTATTTGTTTAATGCAGGTTTGGGTATAGAGTCTATGCAAGATCTTTATTCTTGTCAATGTTTGTTGGGATACAGATACTTGCTTTGGCAATGGGGGTAAAATTGTCTGTGGTGTGGGCGGTTACGTCGTATCTATCTTAAAAAAAGGAAGGGTAGACCTTTCTCTGAGTTAAAAGTTATAACTTTGCGCACGATATTGGAATAGAGAGATGTAATCGAATCTATTTTTATTGGTAATAATTTGCATACGCCATTTATTTGGCTTCATTCTTAGCGCTAGAGGCTAAAATGAACGATAGAATGCTTGAGCTACGTGGGTCAACCGGAGAACGCTGGCTCGTCTTTCTTGAGACTTGAATAAAAGGCATTGCTTTATTTTAATACAATAATGACAAAAGAACAAACGAACATGCTGAAAGGCGTGGCCATCTTGATGATGTTATTTCTTCATCTGTTTAACAATCCCGAACTCAACAGCATTTGTGAGCCTTGGATTTATATTGGTGATCACCCTTTAGTTAATATCCTCAGTAGGGCGAGCAATCCGGTTGATATCTTTTTAATGCTTAGTGGCTATGGGCTTAGCTATTCTTATAGTCATAAGAAGCTCTCAATCGGTCGACAAACTAAAAGATTGCTTCAACTCTATATTCACTATTGGATTATTTTGCTAATCTTTGTTGGCATAGGATGCTTCGTAAGGCCTGACAGATATCCGGGAAACTTATCCACAATCGTTCTTAATTTTACGAGTATCAGCAGCAGTTATAATTCTGAAACGTGGTTTCTCTTTCCATATATGCTCTTATCGTTTACCGCATTGTGGGTCTTTAAGGCAGTAGATAGAATGGGCAATGTGCTTAGTCTCATTGTTTCCGGACTGCTTTATGTTGCAGGGTGTTATATTGTCAGTCGATATATAGCTTCAGCCAAAGCCTATTCAACTTGGTATAACTACTTGCTGACTTATATAAACTTCCTTTTTCCTTTTATCATTGGCGCTGTCTTCCATCGCTTGGTGGAGAAAGGAAAGGTTAATATGAGTGTATTAAAAAGGTATCCTTCTTTAGTGCCTTTCTTGCTTGTGGGGGCTGTTGTTATGCATTGCCTTCTCTCTAATGCCGTGGTAGGGCCATTTTTCCAAATTATCTACATATTGCTGCTGTTGCATATCCGTATTCCGGCTTTCATCAACAAAGGCTTACTGAGTCTTGGTAAGCATTCTATGGTAATGTGGCTAACTCACTCTTTCTTTTGCTATCATCTTTTTCATGATTTTATTTACGGTTTTAGATACCCACTGCTTATCTATGTTGTTTTGCTTGTTATAAGTTATGCGGTCTCTTTTCCCATTATGTTCTTTGCTAAGCAGGTCATTGGGCGCGTTTCATACCTTCGTGTATAACAAATGCTTGCTAAGTAAAGATGGGATGTTGGAGATGGAAGCAAAAACTAATTTTGCGAGTAAATCGAATAAAAAGATGACTCTAAAAGAGAGGTAGAACAGAAGGGGTATGGAGGTGTTGAATAAGTAGAGGGTTATTATTGCTATTTTAAGTGCAATAATGAAGGTGGTAGCGGATATGTTTGTTGTGAACCACTATCTATTTATTCTCGTCAGTGATTTCTTCAAAATCTACGTATTCCCCTTCATCGGGTGTGAAGATTTTTTTTGTCGGAGCTTGCTGTCGAGGCTCTTGTGAGCTTTGTGATCTTCTCTCTTGTGCTTTCGTTGTTTGCTGATAAAAGGTCTTTTTTATCTTTTGAAACTGCCGAATTAGGCGTATGATAGGAGAGAGTATGAAGAATAGCAGTACTGCTATTGACAATAAAAATATGAAGAAGAAACCGTCCATTTATGTGTGCTAATTTGAATGACTATTCGGCGTGTTTACGCCTGTTTCTTTCCGGAAAAGCAAAAGTTGTTCCCAATAGAACACAGGATATAAAGAATAATGATAACCGCAAAGCCGCCCCAACCCAGCAGGATAAGCAAGAGGCCACTAAGCAAGATGAACGAATAGCGCAGGATGTTGTCGCCTTTCCATTTGAAGTTCTTGAACTTTAGTGCGAACATCGGTATTTCGCTAACGAGTAACCAACAACTAATAGCTATTCCAATGAGCAAAACTATCCATTCGTTTGAGCCTAATAAGTGGAGGACACCGGCATAGTAGTTGCCAATGGCCGCCCAAAATAAGGCATTGGCAGGCGTTGGCAGGCCTATGAAACCCTGGGTCTGTCTTTCGTCGAGATTAAACTTGGCGAGGCGCAAGGCTGAGAATGCAGCGATGAGAAAGGCAGAGGAAGAGATTATAAGATGTAGTATGAGGTCTGTAACTGTTTCCGTGTTAACCAAAAGCGAGAATACGATACCGGCCGGCGCAAAGCCAAACGTAATGACGTCGGCCAGCGAATCAAGCTCTTTCCCGATGGGAGATGAAACTTTGAGTAGTCGGGCTACGAATCCATCAAAGAAATCGAAGATCGCTCCCATAATAATGAAGATAAAAGCTTCTTCAAAATGGCCATTGAGTGAGAAGGCTGTGGCGATGCAACCTGAAATCAGGTTACAGCAAGTTAGTGCGTTGGGAATATGTTTTTTCATTTGGAGAAGCCTCCATTATTCGTTGGGCTGAAGGCGTGCAATAATTGTCTGATTGCCGACCGTCGTTTGTCCGGGTTGGATTAGGATCTCGGCATTGAGCGGCAAGTAGATGTCGACGCGCGAACCAAATTTGATGAAGCCTAAATGCTCATCGATATAGCATTCTTCCTCCGGACGTGCATAGGTTACGATTCTACGCGCTACGGCACCTGCAATTTGTCTTACCAAGATGTCTTGCCCGTCGGGCGTTTCTATGACGATCGTTGAGCGTTCGTTCTCCGTGCTCGACTTTGGTAGCCAAGCTTTATAAAAATTGCCGTTGTGATGTTCAACCTTCTTGATGATGCCATCTACCGGAAACCAGTTGGCGTGCACGTTCCATAAAGACATAAAGATGGAGACCATAATACGTCGATCGTGGAAATACTCATTCTCCTCTGTTTCTTCAACTACGACGACCCTTCCATCAGCCGAGGCGACTACGGTGTTCTCTGTGGCTTCCGTAAAGCGCCGAATGGGGCATCGGAAGAAATTGATAATAATGCCATAGGTCACGATGCTAATAGCCAGAACGATGTAAAAAGGCAATAGCGTAAGGTTTCTAAGTAAGAAAAATAAAGCGGAGTTGAGAATTGCCAAAGAAAGGCCAGTATAGAGTAACGTATATTTTCCTTCGTTGTGTAGACGAATTCGTTTGATATGCGATAGTTTCCTCATAGGGAGTGGCTGTGTTTGTAAGTAATAAGTGCAAAGGTAGGCTTTTTTGTTAAAAGGACAAAGGATGCCTCCTCAAAGTCAAGCAATCCAAGCTTCCGTAAGAATGCGCTCCAGTTCTTCAGCGGTCAATTTGAGGTGAAAATGCCCGTCTTCTGCCACAGATATATTACCCGTTTCCTCCGAAACAACGATGGCTAAGCAGTCGCTTTGCTGTGTCATACCCAAGGCTGCTCGGTGGCGTAGTCCGAGCGAGCGAGGAATATCGTTGTTGTGCGAGACCGGAAGGATGCAGCCGGCGGCTGTGATGCGTTGTTTGCTGATGATCATAGCCCCATCGTGGAGCGGACTATTTTTGAAAAAGATGTTTTCGATCAATCTTTGGTTAATGTCGGCGTCGATAAGTTCGCCCGTGCGTATGATTTCCTTTAAGCCGGTATGACGTTCGATTACGATCAGTGCGCCCTCCTTTTGCTTGCTCATATTCAGGCAGGCCAAGACGATAGGCATTACGTTTTCGTGCTGCACTTCCTCCTTTTGACTCTTAAATAATCGCGTCACCCATTTAGAACCGGACGTAGAACCTATGGTTGAAAAGAAATGGCGTATCTCTTCTTGAAACAAAACGACTAAGGCCACCATACCGATGTTGACCAAATTGTCCATAATGCTTCCCAAGAGGCGCATTTCGAGGAAGCGGGAGACAATGATCCAGCCAATAACGAAGAAGAGAACTCCCGTAAAGATATTGGCAGCGCTCGATTGCTTCATTAGTTTCCAAATATAATAGAGCAATAAAGCTACCAGAAGGATGTCGATAATATCTTTGATTCCGAACGTCAGCATAAGTTCTTTCCTTGTTTTAGACAGCGGTCATTTGTTCATACATGCGCACTACTTCTCGTGCAGCCTTTACATCGTGTACACGCAAAATGTGCGCCCCCTTCAGCAGACTGACCGCGTGGAGCATAGTCGTGCCGTTCAGACTCTCTTCCGGCGTCGTCTCCAGCAGTTTGTAAATCATAGATTTCCGTGAAATGCCCACCAATAGCGGCTGTTTGAAGACGTGCAACTCCTCTAAATGGTTCATCAATTCATAGTTTTGCTCCAGCGTTTTGCCAAATCCGAAGCCCGGATCTATGATAATGTCCTTTACGCCCAAGTCGTGCAAGCGCGCCACCTTTTCAGCCAAGTACAAAAATACCTCTTTAAGGAAATCCTCGTAGTGTGGCGCTTGCTGCATCGTTTGTGGCGTGCCCTGCATGTGCATCAATATATAAGGCACTCCGGTCTTTGCTACCGTTCGAAACATATTCCGATCCAGCAGGCCGCCCGAAATATCATTGATGATGTCAATGCCAAACTCTTCAATGCACATTCGCGCCACGTCAGCCCTAAAAGTATCCACGCTCACTACCAAATCCGGCGCCTCGCGCTTCACAATCGTCAGGCCGCGGCGCAGACGTGCCATTTCTTCTTCGATCGGCACATCATCCGCGCCCGGTCTGCTGCTATAAGCGCCGATGTCGAGCATTGAAGCCCCTTCATTTGCTATTTGCCGCACCCGCTTGCCGATCTCTTCCTCGCTTTGCTGTCTGCTTCCGGCGTAGAAAGAGTCCGGCGTGACGTTAAGTATGCCCATCACCTGCGGGCTGTCGAGGCTGAATAAGCGTCCGCCGGCTAAGCGTATCGTATAAGAATGTAGCTCTTTCATAATTCACGGCAAATATAGTAAGAAAATCACGCAACTTGAGCGTGCCGAGCGCCTTTTAATGCTTATTCTGCCGCATCGGTCTCTTATTTATAAATATCTTGTTTGGGTTGAGCCATCCCCGACTTACGGTTTGCGCCGTCATTGTCGCATTTATCGCTTCGGTCGGTGCGCTTATTGCTCAATTTATTTGCAGATCAAGGCAAAGTATCATTGACAAGTATTACTTTTGCACGTTAATTGGCAGCGATATGAACATAAAAGAACTATACGAGCATTATCTTTCGCATCCGCAAATCACGACGGATACGCGTGAATGCCCGCCGGGGTCGATCTTTTTCGCTTTGCGGGGCGAAACTTTCAATGGCAATCGCTTTGCCCACCAAGCTTTAGATAATGGTTGCGCTTTGGCCGTCGTGGACGATCCGTCTGTGGTCGACGATGACCGACTGATTTTAGTCGATGATGTTTTGACGACGCTCCAAGCCTTGGCTGCCTTCCACCGCCATCAATTTACCGGTCTGGTTATTCAGATTACAGGTACCAACGGCAAGACGACGACAAAGGAACTCGTATCTGCCGTGCTCTCCGAACGTTATAATGTACTCTTTACGCAGGGAAATTTCAACAACCATATCGGTGTGCCTAAAACGCTGTTGCGTTTGAACGCATCCCATCAGATTGCCGTGATCGAAACCGGCGCCAATCATCCGGGAGAGATTAAGTTGCTGAGCGAAATTGTGGATCCCGATTGCGGACTTATCACCAATGTCGGCAAAGCTCATTTGGCCGGCTTCGGATCTTTTGAAGGCGTAATACGAACGAAAGGAGAGCTTTACGACTATCTGCGCACGAAGTCCGACGCCTTTGTCTTTATCAATGCCGATAACCCTTATTTGCAGCCGATCGCGCACGACTTATCGCGCATCACTTATGGTCGGCCCGGTAAAGATTATGATGTGGAAGGCGAAGTGCTGACTTGCGATCCTTGCCTCAATTTGCGCTTCCGCATCAAGGGGGGAGCGTGGCAGGAGGTCAAGACGCAGCTCATTGGAGCTTATAATATAGATAATATACTTGCGGCCGTGGCTGTCGGCGTGCGCTTTGGCGTGACACCGGAACAAATTAGTCTGGCAATAGCGGCTTATTGTCCGACGAATAATCGCAGCGAACTCCTGCGCACGGCTACGAATACGCTCATCGTCGACGCTTACAATGCCAACCCCACCAGTATGGCGGCTGCCTTAGACAATTTTCAGCTCATCGAGCACCCGCATAAGATGGCTATACTCGGCGGTATGCGCGAGCTCGGCAACGCTTCAGCCCAAGAGCATCAAGCCATTATCGACAAAGTGGCTACGATGGCCCTTGACAACGTATGGCTCGTGGGCGAGGAGTTTCAGCCCTTCGCTGCGCGCTATCGCTACTTTCCCTCCGTCGAAGCCGTGGCGCAGCAGCTCCGTGAGCATCCTCTCCACGACAGCCTAATCCTCATAAAAGGTAGCAATTCGCAACATCTATACCGCTTGCCCAACTACCTTTAAGGCCTTTTTCGCCGACAAAACGGCAGTAAAGTGCATATAAGATGCGTGAAATTCCCCACTTAGCTTTTCATATTCAGGCGAATTACCTATATTTGCACACACAAATATTGAAATAACAAAAATAGAATACAATAGTAATGATCAAATCACAAGACATCAAGAAAGGAACTTGCATCCGCTTAGACGGCAAGCTCTATTTCTGCATCGATTTCCTTCATGTAAAGCCCGGTAAGGGCAATACGATTATGCGCACGACGCTGAAAGACGTAGTCAACGGCAACGTATTGGAGCGCCGCTTCAATATTGGCGAAGCCTTGGAAGATGTGCGAGTTGAGCGCCGCCCTTATCAGTATTCTTATGCTGATGGTGACGTGTTCCACTTCTTGAACCAAGAGACCTGGGACGATGTGACGATCGAGCGCGATATGATCACGGGCGTTGATTATATGAAAGAAGGCGACGTGCTCGATGTTGTGAGCGATGCGTCTACAGATACGATTCTCTATGCCGAAATGCCGGTGAAGACGAAGTTGAAGATCGTTTACACAGAACCGGGATTGAAAGGAGATACTGCGACAAACGCAACCAAACCGGCTAAGTTAGAGTCGGGCGCAGAAATACGTGTGCCGCTTTTCATCAACGAAGGCGAAACCGTGGAGGTAGATACGCGCGACGGCAGCTATCTAAACCGCGTCAAAGTATAAGCTATACAATTATTCATACGAATAGGGTGTCGACGAGCGCTGCTTGTCGACACCTTTTTTATTGGCCGGCGGCGATTGGTGGCTTATTGCTGAAAAATAAAAAGGCGATAACTTCTGAAAAGTTATCGCCTTTTTGTAGCGCGACCCAGGATTGAACTGGGGACCTCATGATTATGAATCATGCGCTCTAACCAGCTGAGCTATCGCGCCGGCATAAAAGGAGCTTGTTCCCTTTTTGCGAGTGCAAAAGTAGAAGATAAATTCTATATGACCAAGCCTTTTCCGGGAAAATCTTCCGTTCAGCCTTAAAAATACTATTTTGTCTTTGTTATCACGCATCTGCGTGCTACTCCGGTAGGCCTACTGACGCCTTCGCACCCAATGGCTGGTGCGGCCGACTGATGCACCTGCGTTTTGTGCGTCGTTTACAACCCATAACCTTGCGCCTGCTGCTGCGGAGGGTAGGGGAGTGAGGCTGCGCATACGCTTATAGTGCAACAAGATCAGCCACTTCCGGCTGCTCGTCTTTCGCCGTAAGAAGTGAGTTGCAGTTTTCGACAAATCCCAACGGCTGAGCGGCGATGCGGATTGTGCCGGCATCGCTCAGTTACGCACAAATCACGCCTCCAAAGCCTTTTCTTATCATAATTCGCTTGTGTTCAGTACGTAAAACGTTGATTTGTTGTTCCGACAAGTGCTTGGCGTTGTGGTTTGCTGCCGGCAAACCATCGTTTGGCAGGAGCAAACTATCGTTTGGTGGCAGCAAACCATTGTTTGGTCGGGCCAAACGAAAGGTTATTTTGCCGTGCACCACTGCCATGCGCCACTCGAAAATAGCTGTTTCGTAGTTGTCGATAACCTGCGTTGCGCTGCTTGCCTCAACGCCTTATTGGCTTTTTGTTAAGTGCGTTGGCTGCGTGTGCTCTCCTTTTCTCCTGAATATTTCTTCTTTCAGTATAATTGTCGTACTTTTGCTTGCAAAATAATGTAGCTGTTGATCGGAGTAAAAAAGTTGGATCGGTTTGTGCTGGGGAACTTCTTGTTGATTTTCTCCGGCTCCTTCTTTATCACTTTGTTTGTCCTGATGATGCAATTCACGTGGCGCTACGTCGATGAGATTGTCGGCAAGGGCATAACGATGGACATTCTGGGTCAATTCTACTGGTATATGGCCATTACGATGGTCCCGATGGCGCTGCCGCTTGCAGTGCTGCTGGCCTCGCTGATCTCCTTTGGTAATATGGGAGAACGGCTCGAACTCTTGGCAATGAAAGCGGCCGGCGTTTCGCTTCTGCGCATTATGCGTCCGCTTGCCGTGCTCGTCATCGGCCTTGCAGGCATCTCTTTTTACTTTCAAAACCGTGCAGCGCTTGATGCACAGAAAAATTTGACCTCACTTTTGTGGAGTTTGAGAGAGACTTCGCCGGCGCTGGAAATACCGGAGGGCGTCTTTTATGGGAAAATCAACAATTTCAGCCTATATGTGGAGCGTAAAGATGTAGCTACGGGAAAGCTCTACAATGTAATGATTTATAAAACCGACCAGGGATTCGACAAGGCGCAGATCGTAGTGGCCGATTCCGGCCGCTTGGAGGTGACAAACGATAAGGAACATCTCATATTTGATATATGGAATGGCGAGCAGTTTGAGAATCTGCAAGTCGGCGGGGCGCAAGCGGCGCTCAATACGAAGGGCGTTCCCTATGATCGAGAGACTTTTCAATATAAGCGCTTCATCATCGACTTCAATAGCAACTTTGAAAAACAGGATGCAGAGCAATGGAGCGGCTCAGCAATCACAAAAAACTTGAAGCAGCTATCTGCTTCAATCGACTCGATGAATACGGCGCTGGACTCCATAGGACTTGCCAACTATAAACAGGGTAAGCAGACGGCTTACTATTGCCCGCCGCTACGCCCTCAACACGCCGCAGCACTGAAGCAGATGAGCAAAGGTGCAAAGCTTGACTTTGATACGATTCTGGCGCGCATGTCGGCTGATAAACGCGTGCAAACGATTCGTGCAGCCGCAGCTTCGGCTGCGGCATACGCCTCTGAGTTGGAATGGAAAAGTCTGACGACGGAAGAAGGTGATAAGAGCGTGCGCTCCCACCGCATCCAGTGGCACCAAAAGTTTACGATGTCTATCGCCTGCATATTCTTCTTCTTTATCGGTGCACCCTTGGGCGCTATTATTCGCAAGGGAGGACTGGGTATGCCGACCATCATCGCCGTGATTCTCTTCATTTTCTATTACATCATCAACACTTCGGGCATGAAGATGGCCCGCGACGGCGCTTGGAATATGATCTTCGGTATGTGGATTTCGACTGTGGTGCTCACTCCCTTGGGTTGCTTCCTGACGTATAAGGCTAACAATGATTCCGTTGTGTTCAATGCGGATGTCTATGTAGCTCTCTTCAAACGTTTGCTGGGCTTGCGCTCGAAACGCAACATCACGCGGAAAGAAGTGATTATCGAAACGCCTGATTATGCGGCGCTTCTTGAAGAAATCGACGAGTTGGAGCAGATTTGCAAGGCTTATGCGGACCATAAACGCCTTTATGCAGCACCGAGTTATATACGTGCTTTCTTCAAATCGCGCCCCGATCACGCTGCAGAAGATATACAACAGCGCGTAGAGCAACTTGTGGAGGCTTTATCCAATTCGGATCGACGCGAAATCCTCTATCGCTTGAACCAATTGCCCTTGATTTATGCACGGGCACATACTTCACCGTTTGAAAATAAGCGCCTCAATATCCTTTGCGGTGTCTTGCTCCCCGTGGGCTTTATCATGTGGTTGCGGATCTGGCGCTTCAGGCTGCGCCTCCATAAAGATATGAAACAAATCACGGCTGTTTGCTCTGCCTTGCGCCCCCTTGTGGCGAAAGCTGCAGGCAAAGAAGCTGCATCATACGATTTATTAACTTCAAAACAAAACCCCAGTAATCAATACAATAATCATGATGAATGAAAAATACGAGTTGGCTTCTGTAGAAGAGGCCTTGGAAGAACTGAAAGCCGGCAAATTTGTCGTAGTCGTAGACGATGAAGATCGCGAAAATGAGGGTGATCTCGTTATGGCGGCGCAGTTTGCCACTCCGGAGAGCGTTAATTTTATGCTAAAATATGGTAGGGGCGTATTATGCACACCTATTACGAACCAACGTTGTCACGAACTCGGCCTGGCGCGTCAGGTGGATTCAAATACAAGTATGTTGGGCACACCGTTTACGGTTACGGTCGACAAACTCGAAGGCTGCACAACGGGTGTTAGCAGCCACGATCGCGCAGCTACTATCCGCGCCTTGGCAGATCCGACCAGCACGCCGGAAACCTTTGGCCGACCGGGTCATATTAACCCTTTATATGCGCAGGATCGCGGCGTCTTGGTGCGTGCCGGACACACGGAAGCATCAGTTGATATGTGCCGCCTCGCAGGTCTGTATCCGACCGCCACACTCATCGAAATCTTAAACGAAGATGGGACGATGGCGCGCATGCCCCAATTGCAAGTGTTCGCCAAAGAACACGGCTTGAAGATCATGACGATCAAGGATCTGATAGCTTATCGCTTGAAGATGGAATCTTTGGTGGAGAAGGGGGAAGAAGTGGATATGCCGACTAAATATGGACACTTCCATCTTATTCCTTTTCGCCAAAAGAGTGGCGGGTTGGAGCACATCGCGCTAATTAAAGGCGAATGGAAAGACGATGAGCCCGTTCTGGTCCGCGTTCACTCTTCTTGTGCGACGGGAGACATCTTTGGCAGCGAGCGTTGCGATTGTGGCGACCAGCTCCACAAAGCGCTTGAGATGGTAGAAAAAGAAGGTCGAGGCGTTGTACTCTATCTGAATCAAGAAGGACGTGGTATTGGACTGATGGCAAAGATTGCTGCCTACAAACTGCAAGAAGAAGGCTATGATACGGTAGATGCGAATGTGCATCTAGGCTATGATCCGGATCAGCGTGATTATGGTGTCGGCGCACAAATACTGCGTATGCTTGGCGTGAGAAAGATGCGGCTGATGACGAATAATCCTGTGAAGCGCGTGGGCTTGGAGGCTTACGGATTGGAGATCACGGAAAACGTGCCCATAGAAATTACACCCAATCCTTATAATGAGCGCTACCTTCGTACGAAGAAAGATAGAATGGGTCACACCCTGCATTTTAATAAGTAGTATATAGTAAATTAAAAACGAAAGGCGCGCGCCGCTGGCGCGGCGCTTTATATAAAAAATAAAAAAACATGGAAGATAAAAATGTAGTAAACTATGCTTCAACCGCGTCACGCCCGGCGGCTTTTGCTGCTCTGATGCGTGATGTGTATGCTTGGATGGCCTTGGCTTTAAGCTTGACAGGACTAATGGCAATGTTCGTTGTGCAGCAACCGCAATTGGTACAATTGATCTTTGCCAATCGCTTCGTTTTTTATGGTCTGCTCCTTGCAGAAGTAGGTTTGGTGATGTATTTGTCGGCCTGCTTAATGGATATGTCGTTTGCAAAAGCCGGTATTCTTTTTGCGCTCTATTCCATCTTGAATGGCGCGACCTTATCCTGCGTGTTCTTTGTTTATACAACAGAAAGCATCGCCGTAACCTTTTTTGTCACGGCTGGCATGTTTGGCGCTTTAGCTTTATTGGGAACATTTATTAAGCGCGATATCTCATCTTTTGGGCGCTTTTTATACATGGCGCTCATCGGATTGATTATCGCGAGTGTTGTAAATCTGTTTTTTGCAAGTTCTACCTTATATTGGATTACGACGTACGCAGGTGTTTTCATTTTTATTGGCCTTACGGTCTATGATACAAAAAAGATTCGGGAGTTGCTTTCCCTATATGGTGAAGAACGCAATGAAGAATCGATGAAGATGGCTTTAATTGGTAGCTTGCAGTTGTATCTGGATTTCATCAACCTGTTCTTATATTTGTTGCGCATCTTTGGTCGACGCCGCTAAGTCCAATCCTTTTTATTGCGTATGCTGTTCTCTTGATGCTCAATCGTTGGTTGCCGCATTGGCAAGCGCTTCGAGGAGCTGAAACGACAGTATACGCAATAGCATTCTCGCCTTGGCTTTGGCTGAGGTTTACAAAAAATGTATTAAATAAAGGAACAAAAAAATGCGGCGTGTGCAATGCGTGGCTAAAAAAGCTCTTCGTTGCTTACTTTCTGCGAGAAGAAAACATTTATATTGGCCTCTGTGGCTTTCAGATAAAGAAAATTACTACTTTTGCAAGTCATTTACTATAATGCCTTGCGTCGATGATAAAGAAGAAGGCGTTGTAGATTGGCAATGATAGAATGGACGGCACAATCTTCAAAATAGATATCGATAAAGTGTTGCACGATAAAGCCGGAAAGAAGGCCGGCTATATCCCCCGCTTTATGGTGAGTTGGCTAAAGAGGACAATTCACCAAGAAGAAATCAATGCTTTTCTCGAAGAAGAGGGCGACCGTCAAGGAGTTCCTTGGCTTTGGGATTGTCTGCGCTATTTAGGCGTTGAGTTGAAGGTCGAAGGCCGCGAGAATCTCCCCTCGCCGAGTGATGGAAAGCTATATACATTTGTGAGCAACCATCCGCTGGGTGGTCAAGATGGCGTTGCTTTAGGCGCAGTTCTTGGTGAGCATTACGATGGCCGCATTAAATATTTAGTGAACGACATTTTGATGAATCTGCACGGCTTAGCGCCGCTCTGCATTCCCATCAACACAACCGGAAAAAAAGGCCGCGACTTTCCAAAAATGGTAGAAGCAGGCTTTGCGAGCAATGATCATATTATCATGTTCCCGGCCGGACTCTGCAGTCGTCGGCAAAAAGATGGGCAAATTCGAGATCTTGCGTGGAAAAAGACCTTCATCACGAAAAGCGTTTGCTCGCAGCGCGACGTTGTTCCCATTTATTTTAGTGGGCGCAACTCAAATTTCTTCTACAGACTTGCAAATATCTGCAAGCGGCTGCATCTAAAGTTTAATGTTGCGATGCTTTTTCTCGTAGATGAGATGTATAAGAACCGAAATAAAACATTTACAATCAAGATAGGCAAGCCCATTCCCTGGCAGACCTTTGATCGTTCACGCTCCGACCAAGAATGGGCCGCTTATGTGAGAGAAAAGGTCTACCAACTCTGAAACACTTTGTTTGCAGAAACAATTTGACTACAGGCTGAAAATAAATAAAGAATGGAAGAAACAATCATCGCCCCCGTAGAGCGAGACCTATTGGCCGCCGAATTGACGCCCGAGCGGAAACTTCGCACCACCAATAAGGGAGGTAACGAAATCTATGTCGTTACCTATCATCAAGCGCCTAACGTGTTGCGTGAAATCGGGCGTTTGCGTGAGATCGCATTTCGTACGGCTGGCGGAGGAACCGGAAAGTCCTGCGATTTAGACGAGTCGGATGTTTGCGAGCATCCCTATTATCAATTAATCGTATGGAATCCTGCCTCTTCCGAGATTTTAGGAGGCTATCGTTTCTTGCCTGGTGCTGAAGCTGCGTTTGATCAGTCCGGACAGCCCATCTTGGCTACAAGCCATCTCTTCCATTTCTCCGACGAATTCTTGCGCGACTATTTCCCCCGCACCGTAGAGTTAGGGCGCTCTTTCGTCACCTTAGAATATCAGAGCAGCAGAGCAATGACAAAAGGCCTCTTTGCCCTCGATAATTTGTGGGACGGCTTAGGTGCACTCACCGTAGTCATACCCGGCTTAAAATACTTCTTCGGAAAAATGACGATGTACCCTTCTTTTGATCGTCAAGCCCGAGATATGATCCTCTTCTTCTTACAAAAGCACTTTGGCGACTGCGATAATTTGGTCACGCCCTTTCAGCCTGTTCGTCTAGTATCAGAGCAGGCAGATCTAGATCAGCTTTTTTGTGAAGACGATCTGAAAAGAGACTATTTAATATTGAATAGGGCTGTGCGGCGCTTAGGTTATAACATTCCGCCCTTAGTCAATGCATACATGGGCTTGAGTCCGACGATGCGCTGCTTTGGTACAGCCGTCAACGATACCTTTGGCAATGTCGAAGAGACGGGTATTCTCATTGCAGAAGATGAAATCTTAGAAGAAAAGCGCAAGCGACATATAGATAGCTTCATCAAGGAGCATCCCGATTGGATTAATAATTTCAGCAATCTCGTTTTGCGAAAATCCACGACTCGCTAATCGCTACCTGTGTTCAAGAAAGAATAAACAAATAAGTGACACCACTGAACAAAACTATAGTATTAACGATTTAAACAATTACTACGATGAAAAAGTATCGCTGTACAGTTTGCGACTGGGTTTATGACCCCGAATTAGGTGACCCTGATGCAGGAATAGCTCCGGGCACAGCCTTTGAAGATCTTCCAGATGATTTCGTATGCCCCCTCTGTGGCGTAGGAAAAGAGGATTTTGAACCGATTGAAGACTAAATTCTTTTTAGTCAATACATAATAGAAAGTCGGACGATGCGCAAAAAGCATCGCCCGACTTTTTCTTTCTGCCATCATAGCCCAAATGCAAAAACGAATATATTTCATACAACGATTCCCTTAGTCAACGCCGGCGACGCGCGTTGATAAAAAAACGAACACTATCTCAATTTGCACAAGCTTCTCTGATGCATCACTCATCGGCAACGAGAATCACTTACTTAAATATTCGCTTTTTCTTGCGGATGTAAACGATCGCAAATTCCGTGTCGCATAGAGTAGCGCTCCAATCCAATTTGCATAAATACCCGCAATCATACTTTGATAAGACAATCCCGCCCATTATTCACTACCATATAATATGGTATAGCCGGCGCCATTCAATCCTTCACCCAACTCTGCAATATCCGCAACTTTTTCTAAACAATAGCAAGCGTAGCCCTTCGAGATCTATTGTTTGCTGCCGGCAAACTATCGTTTGCTCGGAAGAAACTATCGTTTGGTGGCAGCAAACCATAGTTTGGCGCCACCAAACTATATAAAAAATAAGAGTTGATCACTCGAGGCTTGAAGCGACAGGCATATTTTTTTTAAGATAATTAGAATCCGATGCACCATCATCGAAAAATAAAGGGAAAACGCCGAACTTGATCGTAAATTCATGGATTTTTTCCCTTAGATCCCCCTTCAATGTTTAATGTTTATAATAAAAAGAAGGGAAGGGGAGCAGTAAAGGCCGTTTTTCCAATCCCGGTTTTAGGTTGTCTTTCTTGTATTCTGCCATCTCTGCATATCAAATTTTGCTATCTGCGGGATTTATTTTCGTTTTTGCGAGAAAAAAGTTTGTTGTGTGTTTGGTGGTAATGAGATTTTGTTCTACTTTTGCACTCGCTTTCCAACGCTGAGGCGTTAGGTTGAGCATCTGAAAAGCGATCTTTGAAAGAATTCCATAGA
>ERZ773197.276-NODE-276-length-42749-cov-17.399986_pt1 | contig 42749 bp, 40 predicted proteins | sample MGYA00580999_ERZ773197 | MGnify/ENA primary metagenome ERZ773197 (study PRJEB29015, sample SAMEA2738166) | human oral metagenome | biome: human oral; feature: human-associated habitat; material: saliva | place: China | collected 2185 ...
TCCCGGCGCTTGCTTGCCGCGCCGCGCCGCCCGTGGAGTGAGCGGTGTGGCCGCGCCGCGCCGGGACGAAAGACACGCCACCGCCCTCGCGTTCGCTCTTTGGAGATTTGTAACCGGCGTCCTCTAGTCGGCCAAGAGACTGTCCGCCCAATAGTTCCGCGAACGAAGCCATCGGCTCCCACCTTCCCGTCCTGGCCGTGGCGCACCCCCGGCCGCATTGTTTCCGTCTACAACCAGATTATAACACGCGTACACACATCGCGCCGGGCGTTCACAGGTTCAGTTCGAGAACTTCGTCCAGCTCTTCGAGCACGACCTTACCGTCCACCGCGTCCAGCGCGCCCCACGCCATGTCGGCTTCCACCGCCTTGCGCGCTTCTGGCACGCACAGAGTGAAGAACCCGTCAGGGAACCGCGCGCCATTACTCACGTCGCTTGCGAGGTCGGCGCGCAGCGTGTTCAAGAAATCGCGAGCGAACACCGTGCGAGCATCCAAACCGTCCATACGCCCCCAGTAGCCGGCCAGTTCAGCCCACATCCATCCCGCAGGAACCGACAGTGCGCTCGCCTTGCATATCTTGTACCGTTCCTCCTCCTTACCACGACACGCATAGTAAGGACCGACGCCAATCTCAACAGTCGCCTTCATGTCGCGTCCCCCGGCGTGGCTTCGGATGATACCCATACGCGCGTCAGCGTCCGCCGCGTCCTCGATGCTGGTAGGCCACTTGTCGCGGTATGCGCCAATCGCGTATGCGGAATCCTTCACGTCGTGGAGGAGCGCGGCGCGTGCCACACCGTTCAAGCCTTTGACAGCCCACCAGGGGACCGAGTGAACGCCGCGCCCCCAGTCGGCGGTCCACGGGAACTCCGGGCTGAACATGCTGGACGCATGAGTGAGCATGAACGCGCGAACCCCGTCATTGTCGCCCAGCCACGACAGCATGTCAGCGCCAACGTGTCCGGTTGTCATTGCGACCGCGAACGCGGCGCTCGAGTTCAGGAAATCGTCACCGTAGTCCTGCACCCACTGGAAAATGTAGCCGTCCTCGCCGTCGCCCGCCGCCAGGTGGTCCCACGCTTCACGCAGCTCGGCGGGCAGACTGTTCAGGAGGCTCTTCTCGTCGTCGGTGAGCGTGTTCGCCCACGCGCGAACGCTGCTGCCACGGTGGGAGAACCCAAACTTGTCGTAGGGGAACACGCCGAGCCACAGGTTCGCTGCTTCCGGCGCATCCCGGTACGCGAGGTCGAGCGTGGGGCGCTTCCCAGTTCCCTTCCACATGCCGTAAGGGAGTTCTCCAAGGTCGATCAGACCGTCCTCGTCGCCCAACCCCAGGAGTGCGAACAGGTGGCGCATCCCTTCGCGTCCCTGCGTGTCGTAGCGCGCCCACAGTGCGCCAAGAACTGCACCACTCCACGAGACGCCATCCATGTCAACGTTGCCACGATTGAAAAGCCATTGCACGTCCTCGTCAGACGAGTCAAACTGTTCCATGTGGCGGACGAGGAACGCCCAGTCGTGGCCGCTCACGTGCCCGCCGCGCGTCACTACGCGCATAGCACCATCGTTTTCTGCCACCTCGCGCAGACGCGTCAGCTCGCCGCCGTTGGTGACGTGCTCCATCCATAGGCGCTCAGAGAACGGCGCGCCGCCGCAATGCCACGTGGTGCCGCCCACGCTCTTAAAGAGGTCGTACAGGTCGTCGTCGCTTAGCGTGCAGCCGAGCGCCAACAGCCCCTCCGCCTTGTACCTATCCTTTTTCGCGCCGCCAGCATTGTAGAGTCGCGCGAACGCGGCGCTGCCAACCGGGTAGCGGCGGCGCGCCTCCCTATCGTAATCCTCCGCATACCAGCGCATCTCATAATGCCCTTGGTTCTCTCGGTAAGCGCCGTAACCGTGATGGCTGTAGCCCGCGTCGTACTTGTTTGCGTGCCACCACCAGGAGAGCACCTGCTCCGGCGTGGCGAACTCGAACAGGTGAGACGCGAACTCAGCCCGCTTCTTGTCCGTGTCACACCATGTGTCGCGGCGCGCCTCGATTTCCAGCCACAGGCTCTTCCCGTAGTAGCCGGAGCAGCCGAGCTGTTCGTGGGCTGCGCGCGCCATAGCCGCAACACGCGGGGTCAGGCGGCCAGAGCCGAGCAGACGCTTCACGTTCTTACCGTCGTTATTCTCGCAATCCTCGATGAACGACTCATAGGAGGTGATCGCCTTTTCGACTTCCTGGCTTGTGCTCACACCATAGGAGCGTGCGATAGAACGAAACACGCCGCTCTTCGCAATGCCGTGCTTCCCCGCGTCGTACAGGCGCTGCATGACCGGGATAAACCAGGACTCGCCGTTCTCCCCGGTCGTATCCCTGACGATAGCCTGCGCAACCTCACGCGCGTTCGGGCCGGTCAGCACGCGGCACAGCGTGTACGCGGTGTCGCCATCATTGTAGAGGACATGGGTGCCAATGCTGGGCTTTTCCGGGTAGTTGCCGCACCACGCGTAAGCGACGCGGTACATGTCCTCCTCGCCTGTGAGTCCGCGCGCGTTACGTAACTTCTGGTAGACGGCGCGAGACACCTTCGTGCGCGCATTGTCGCCAGCACGCCAGCCTGCCCGCGTGTCGGCCAGATCGCCGCCATCAGCGAACTCGCCGTCACCCGCCCACCACTGGCGGTACGCGTGCATGAACGGGACGAACGTCTTACCGTCAAGTGTCGTCTCGCGAGAGTAGTAGACCCGGTTGCCGGTACGGCGGTCAGCCCACGCCTCCCGAAGAAAAGTGACGAACAGGTCACGGCCTGCTGCCAGCGCATCCTGCGAATAACGCGCGGCCAGCTCATCGAACGGGCGCAGCGCCAGCGGACGACGCTTGCCACTGTTTCGGCGACCGCCACCGTTCGAGTTGTTTCCACGGCCGTTCGCGTTCTTGCGGCGGCCCGCGTTCATGCTGGCCGCAACGGCCGACGGCGACGGGGCGGCGGGACGATGCGCTGTGTTCGTGTTTTCGCTCATGCCCACATCATACCACAACACGGCCACTGTTCGTACGCGAAACGCGCGCAAACAACGAGACCCCGCGAAAGGCGGCTGACGCGACAAAAGCGGGGCGGCGGAGGAAACCACACCTCCGCCGCCACGCGCACACCGTCACACGCGTCCGACCGCCACCGGCACAGCCGCCACCGCCGCGAACTCGCCGCCACTAGACGAGCGCGTAGACACGGCGACAGGCAGGCCAACGGTCACGCCACCATCACCGTCAGCAACAGCCACACTCTCAGGCTCCCCGACCGCGACACCTGCAAACAGTAGGTCGCTCTCGCGCTTGCGGTTCACGCGCACAGCCATACCGCCCGTGCCCCTGCCCTTCACGTTAAACTCGGCCAGGCCTGTTGCCTTCCACGCGCCCTCACGGATGAGACCGCCACCAGCGTCCGACAAGGACACTACCAAGGTGTCACGCGCCTGAGATGACGGGATGGCGGTGAACGCGATCACGCTGTCACCGTCAGCCACAGAGATGCCAGCGACACCTCCCGCACGGCACCCGGCGGCGCGCACCTTACCAGCGTCAGCGCGCAACACCTTACCGGCCCTTGTGATGAACACCATGTCCACGCCCGCGCTCTCCGACTCGCTCACGTGAACAGCAGACACCAAGCGGTCACCGTCGGCGAGAGCGCACACGGGAACCGTGTCCGCGCGCAAAGGATAATCCGCCTTCACGCGCTTCACCACACCCATCTCGGACGCGACAACAAGGCCGTAAGCGTTATCGCCGCCACCGTCAACAACGCTCACGCCAACGAGAGCGCCGGGGAGGGTGACACCCAGGGTTTTCGCGGTCGCAGGCACACCGTCATGGAAGAACGACACGGGAACCTTCACGCCCTCACCGTTATCGCACACGAGCAACAGTTCACCGCCGCCGTCCGTGCGCGCGGCTGCCGGAACCGTAAACTTCGACGTGATGACACCGTGCTTGTATGCGCGCGTCCTGGGCTGGTACTTCCACGGGCTTGTGGAACACACGACGGCGCCTCCACTGAGAAAGCTCACGTGTAGGTCGCCGGACGCGAGGTCGCTGCCGACGCCAGCAACAGCCCCACCGTCCGCGCCCGGCGCGGCATCCTCAGCCGGGTCCGCGTCATGCAGGACCGTGAGGCGCGGACTAGAAATGAGCTTGTGCGTGTCCACCAGCTCACTTTCAATGAGGTCATTCATCGCATCCGCGTCAGAGAGCACCAGCTCTAGCTGCCTCTTTTCCTCGCGCAGCGCCTTATCTTCTGCCCTAATTTGGTCGCCGTCAGCTTTCGTGAGACGACGCAACTGCATGGACAGAATGTACGAGGCTTGAAAGTCACTGATGTTGAACTCTCGCGTGAGCGCTTTTTGCGCGTCACCGGGCGTTTTCGCTTCCCTAATAAGGCTGATGGCCCTATCCACGTCACCAATCACCGTCAACAGGGCTGCGAGCTGGGAGAGGCGAGCGTCAATCGCATCCACACGCGCGTGGCTACGCCTGGCAACACACGCGCGCCGGTAATCCAGGAACAGCCTCATACACTCGATGGTACCCAACTGGCGGGGACGGCCGTCCACGAGGAACGTGTTGTTGACGTTGAACGCGGCCTCCATACTCGTGTACTTCCACAACGCGTCCAACACGCGACTAGCCTGCCACTGTCGGTGTACGACAATCTCTAGGCGCTGGTCCTTGTTGCTCTTGTTGGACGCGCTGGTAATGCCCTTCTCGAACGCCTCCACCGCCGGAACTGGCTTGCCCTTCTTTGTTTTCGGCGGCTGCTCTTCGCTCTTCTCGTTGATCTGTGCGAGAACGTCGCCGACACTCACGCCGTAGGGCAGTTCAGTGACGACGATCTTGGACGCGCCTCTGGGTAGCGGCTCCACGCTCACGGTGGCGCGCATGACGAAGCGGCCTTTGCCGGTCGTGTAGTAGTCGCGCGCCCCCGTCTGGTCCTTGTCGTACACGTGCGCGCCGGTCGGAAAGTCGGGGCCGGGCATGACAGAGAGCACTTCGTCCACGGTCGCGTCCGGGCGGCGCAGGAGCAACAGGTTCGCGGCCAGCACTTCGTCTGGGTTGTGGCTTGGCGTGTTCACGGCGAAACCAACAGCCATACTGTTCGGCGTGCCATTCACCACAGCATTGTTGAACTTGACGGGCAGGTCCACCGGCTCCGTCGTCGTCTCATCATAGTTCGGCTTGAACTCGCACGCCCCACTCTTCGCTTCCACGACGCACGCCAAACCCGCGTCGGACAGGCGGGACTCCGTGTACCTCGCAGCCGCAGGCTTGTCACCAAAATGCAAGCCCACACTGCCCTTCACGTCAATGAGGGGAACCCTCATGCGGAACGGCTGCGCCACCGTGTACACGGCATCCTGGACGCTCGCGTCGCCGTGCGGGTGGTAGGCGAGCACCAGGCCCGCGAACGACGCGGTTTTCTTATGCTTCGCGGACGGCGTGAGGCCGCTCGTGAGGGCCGTCCATAGGATGCGCGCGTGGACCGGCTTGAAGCCACTGTACACGCTGGGGATAGCGCGCGAGGCGACCGTGGAAATCGCGTACTCGCCGTAGTTGTCCTCTAGCCACTTCGCGCTGTCGGCGGCGACGACACCTGTCCTCTGGCCGACGCTCTCCTGTAGCTGTTCGATGAGTTTTTGCTGCGCTTTTGTGAGCTTACTTGTTTTACCTGCTGCCATGCTCTTGCTGCTCTTTCTTCCCTCTTACTACCGTATGATGCTAGTTACTTGCCGTTCGTGTCAGTCCGCCGCCTCAACATCCTCATCCAAGCCCATTATCCACTCTTTACGCTTCTCCGTGTCGCCGCCAAAAATCACGTCCAACACGCGCTCCGTTTCCTCCACGTCGCGGCGCTCCACCCGCTGCCAACACTTCTCCGAGCTGAACGCGTACTGGTGCAGTCGCTCACTCGTGGACTCACCCAACCCCTTCATGTAGTCCGTCGAATACGAGAGCCCAGCGTCAGCCAATTGCCGCATCATGTCGTGAGCCTCACCGAGCGTGAACGCGGGCAACTCCACCACGCCGCCCTGCCCGTCGCCGTTCTTCACCGATACGACAGCCAACGGGGTTTTCACCTGAAACAGCAGGCCAGCGTCAATGAGACCGGGGAATAGTTTGTCCACGATCACGTACAGGAGCGTCGCAATGTGGGAGCCGTCAGGGTCAGCGTCCGTCGCAATCACAATACCCCCAGGGTAACGCATCGCGCCCAAGTCGAACGACGCGCCAAAACCCGCACCCACCGCGTTAATCAGGTCTTTCACCTCACCATTAGCGAGCACCTTCTCCGTGGACGCTTTCAACGCGTTAATACCCTTACCGCGCACACCGAGCAGGGCGCAGTCCAGTGTGCGGGCGCGCTTCAAGCCAGACACAGCCGAATCACCCTCACACACCATCAGGAACGTCGTCGCACCAGTGCCCGCCCCCTCAGCTTCTACGAGCTTCGCGGGGAGAGCCGCTTTCGCGATCTTCGCGGACGCGAGCGACGCGTCCACCTTCTTCTGCGCGCTCAACCGGGCGCGAGCGGCTTTCAACACGCGCTCACACACCGCCGGAACGTTCTTGTCGCGGCCCATCGCCCATTCTTCCAACGGGCCGCTCATCATCTTCACGAGGGCGTTCGACACGGCGCGCGAACCGTCCAACTGGTCTTTCGCCTGGTTAGAATACGTCGCGCCCGGCATCCGCACGCTCACGACGGCGACGAGGCCGTGCGCCACATCCTCATACGTCACGTCCGGGTCTTTGACACTCAAACCCTTTTTCATGGACCGCAGGCGCTTGTTGACCGCCGCCGTCAACGCCTTCTGGAACGCCACATAGTGCTTACCACCCAAGCGAGTGAACACCGTGTTACTGAACGTCTCCACATGCTCACTCGGCGCGTCACACCACGTAAACCACAGGTCCGCCGACATGGGCACCTCACGCTCACCCGCCGCCACAGAAACGCCACGAGGATCATCCCCCGGTCGCAGGGCCGACGTTTTCAGCCACACGGTACCGGACGCGGACACGTGGAACGGATCTGTCGCCAGCTTACGCGGGGCCGCATCCTCCAACAGCGTTTGCACACCCTCGTCGCCCTCAAACTTGTAGGTGGCAGTCCACGCGCCAGTCCCACTGTCGATGGCACCGCCCAGGTTCGCAGCCTCGCCCGCACCACTTGCAAGCTCCTGGTAACTGGTGACGGTTGCCTCCATGCCGGGGGTGAGCGCGCACGTGCGCTTCACCCTCTGCGCCGCATCCACATCCGAATACGGGTTATCCGACTGGAACACTGTGTCGTCCAGCCACACGGTGAACCTGGTGCCTTCCTCCCACCCGGCGCGCTCCGCCTTGGGGCGCGTGTCCGCGCTCTCGTGCAGCACGCGCGGGTCAACCGGCGTAAACGCGTCACCAGGACCGTTATCCGCGTCGAAATACCCCGGCTGACCGTCCTTGAACGAGAGGCGGAACTCGCGGCCGCTCTTCCACGTCACCGCGTCCACGCGCGCAGCAATCAGCACGACAGACGAGAAACCCACGCCGTTCGTACCAACCGCCGAGTGGTTATCACCGTAGTTGCTGGATGTTTTCGTGCGGCCAATCGCATAATACACGCCCGAACCCACCACGCCGTGCTCGTCCGTCTGCTCCGACACCGGCAAACCAATACCGTTATCCTGAACGGTGAACGACCTGTCCTTGTTGAACTCGACGCGCACGCGCGACGCGTACCCTTTGAGTACCTGGTCAAAAGCGTTCTCGACCGTCTCCATGACGGCCTTCTGCTTCTGACGACTCATCGTTTCCCCGTCGTCCTCCTGGACGCCGAACGTCAACGACAACCGCTTCAACAAGTGCTCGCGGTCGGACAGGACTTGCAGCTTTTCCTCACGGAAACCGCCCCGCTTGCCGCCAGCGTTCTTGCCGCCCGCACTCTTTTTAACAGCCACCTACTCCGGCCCCTCCCCTTCTCACGCGCGCCACCCGACACACATCATGCGCCCTTACTAGCGCGTCAGCGCACAAAATACTCTACACGTCAAAATATATGTGAGCGCAAGCGTACACGTCAAAACCTCACCAATCGCGCCGCAACACCGCCGCGCAAGGGCACCCACCCAGTCGCGCGAACCGCCACCACACGACAGCACGCAGCATACGCGAAAGCGGCGTTGACGCGCACAACACACGCCAACGCCGCCAACCACAGCGACAAAACAACAGGCTACAGGCGAGATACCCCCGTCAGCACATAGTAAGTGCCACCGCCCCCGAGCAAGATACTACCCTTATACTCGGTGTCACCGAAAGCTCGATGACACTCCACGCCGTTAGGTACGCGAGCGCCACGAGAATCAAAACGGCTAATACAAGCGTCATCACGCAGGAACATCACGTCCATATCGTCACCGACCCGCATGATGATACTCTGATTCTCGTTAAGGGACATCCTCGACACATCTAACGCAACACGATCACCCTTATCCACATGACCGTCAACCCACCCCATACTGTAGGGGACGGCCAGAACGGCCCCATAGTCCGTTCGCACCGTGTAATCGTCGAGAGTCACGCGCTCCACCGTCGCCTCATACACGCCGTAGGATGTGTAATCACCCTCAGCGACAACATGACGATCAGTGTTCGACATGTAAACGCCACACACCACGGGCACAGAAACCAGAGACAACAGGAACACCGCTCCGACCCAGATGCCAGCGGCGGCCAGATCATGCTCACCACGCTCCTTACCCCTATGTGTCCACGCGTAAGCGCCAGCAGCAACGAACGCCACAATCATAGCGGCCAGCACCACGTTCCCCAGCGCCACAATGAGAGAGAACGGCGCCGTCTCCACAAGAATCTCCACGACTCCACACATTCCTGAAAAAACATCACACACGCAACAAACATGTGCGCGTGGACTTTTACCTATCAAACAATTACTATTGTACCATGAGAAACGAAAGATAGCGCGCAAAACGAGCGCGCCACCACTATGACCCCACACAGTGATTCGGGGGGAGGAAGCGAGCACACGACCGTGAGCACCAAAGCCTACGATTATTTCATTACCGGCCTCAGCGCGTTTGACGCAGCAGACCATATCCGAGAAACCATCAACCCCGTATTCTTCGACGCGTTCCGCGAGCAGCTAGACTTACTTGACGAGCGCCTACAGAAAAACGTCAACGCTACATGGGACGAAACGTTCCTCGCGGACCCCCCTCCGACAACCAGCGCATCCTCCCCGCACGCATTACCGACATTAACCAGTGCAGCGCCTTCGACAAAATCGACGCGCTCTACCAGCGCATGAGCGAACTCAAAAGTGCGCAAGGCGCACGCTCACGCCCGTGGACATCTTCTACGATGTAACCATCATGCGCGGACCAGACAGTGGCACGGTCGTTTTCAAGGTGTTCTCCGAGAATCCCGCGTACACGGAAGCCCTCAACGCGCAGGACTGGTGTAGCGAATTTTCCTACTGGAACAACACAGACAAGGACGACAACGTATCCGAGGAAGAATGGGAACGCCGCGCACAATACTGGCGCGACATGCCATACAAGCCGATGAGTGAACTGTCCGTCGGCTTCACGCAGCCCACCAGGACCACCGTAGCGCTCTCCCACAGGTGACCATAACAGCGCGCGAGCGCAGAAAAGTAGCACAACGAGCGGACACAGCAAAGCGGCCGACCGGAAACTGAAACGCCACACTTTTGGCGCGACAGCCCGGCCGCCCGCTCACTATCCCCCTCAGCCGCGCGCAAAGCGCGCTCTACCGCAGAGCCTTGCGCATCTTCCCGCCCTCAGTAGGGTCAAGATCACACGTGGCCGCAAACAACGTCGCACCCGCGCTGAACATGACATGCGCCATGAAGAACCTTGCGGCGTACCACCACGGCGACGCTTCACCAACCCACTGCGAGAGATCATAAAGACCGTAAGCAATCGCACCATCAATCAGCGCGCACACGATAACGGCCATGAATCGCGCAACGCCGCTTCCGAGGGGAAGCTCGTACTCGGCCGCAGCAACAAGGTTATTCCACCGCCCCATCACGCGCAACAGCATCACCACAGCCACGACAGAAGCGAAGAAGCCGCCAGCGGCGCTCACCTGAGCCGTCCCGAACACGAACCAGAAACACGCGAGACCATACGCGGCCACCGTGAAATACCTGGCGACCTTAGCGGCAACAGCGATCATGTTCTACCTCATTCCTTCACGCGCGAACACTCACAGGCGAAGCGCGCAACCTTGCTTACATCTTTCCAACAAGAACAACCATAGCGCGAGAGAGGCACAACCTGCGCGACGAACACGCGCACATGACAGATAACACACACAAAGGGGGCGACGCGCGGCGGCGCTCAACCGCGCTGGCTGCGAAAGAAAAACCTCAACACGACACCCAGCCCACGCGACAACACCCAGCAGCACGGCATACCCGAACGTGTGAGCCAACAGAACGATGCGGCGCACGCGGCTACGGCGAGAAGCACCAGCCAACAGCATCACGATACGCCACCCCTGTCAGCGTGGCGCTGCGCAAAACTCGCGAACATTCGCGCCCGCATGATAACGCTCAACACCTCACATAGCAGCCCATCAGCGCCCATCGCCACCAAAGCAGCAACGCCCCACGCTCGGCTCACACCGCCGCCAGGAACAGTAGCCAGCATGAAAGCGAGCCGCACGCAACGCCCCGGAGCGAACTGCTACGCGCGCCAAGAGCGCGAACCGGACGGCAAACACGATAACTAACACGTGTTAGATGTGCGTTTCGCGAGCAAACACGTCTCGCCAGTACGAGAACGTGGCCGCTTTTTCTCGCGCGCTCAGAAACGCTCCTGGCGTTTCACTCGACGTTCGCGTCGTCGGGCGTCTTGTCGTCACGGAAACCGACGAACACCGGGAAGCGCAGCGACCGGCCGCCCACGCGGTTACTGGTTTCCTCAAAGAAACGGACCTCAACCATCCGTCCCACGTAGGCGTCGCGGCTGCCCCAAATCTCGCGCTTCTCCTCATCCGTCAGTCCCGACGACACGTTCACCGTGTCACCGCCATCCCCTAGCGCCAACGTGAGGGATCGCAGCCCACCCTTGTTTTCGCCGTCAATGGCTTCCTCGAACCCGACGATGGGAAGATCAGCTGTTTTCATGCGTTTGACTTTCAGGAGGGCGCTTGTCCGTTTGCGCTCGTACACGCTGTCCGGGTTGTTCAGCATCACACCCTCCCATCCTCGACTGTGCGCGTACTCGCTCCATCCGCCTATATCGCTTATAGTCGCTTCCCCCAGCACGGGGACTTTACGAACGCGGCCTTCGTCTGGTAGCGCGTCCACCATGCGTCGCCGCTCGCGGTACGTCTTGTTGCCTGTCCCGTCGTCGAACACGGTCGCCGGGACCACATCGAACACGTGGAAGGACACGCCACTCTTGTCGCCTCCCGAGCGAACAATGCTACTGGTTGCACGGAATCCTTCGCCCGTTGTCATCGACTCGCACCCGTCAGCGATCAGCTCACCGTCCAACATCACGCGCCCCCACTCGCTGGGGACAACAGCGGCAGCCGCCACCTCGACTTCGACCAGGCCGCGTATTGGCTTCCCCTTACGGGAGCGCACCGCGACGACGCGGCCACGGTCCACTTCGATGAGTGCCCGCACGCCGTCAAGCTTTTGCGTGACAATAAACACGGCGTCGTCACCGTACGCGCTGATCTTCTTCTCCCATGGGAACGCTAACTGCGCGTTAAACTCGGGAACGAACCCCGGCCCGTATACGCGGTTCAGCAGCGAAGCGCCCACCGTCAGCGGCCACTTCTTCGCGAGCACCTGCGCCGCCACGTCGCGTCCGCGCTCGTCGCCGATGAGCGATAGGAAGAACAGGACCATCCCCACCTCACGGTCACCGCCATCATTGTGCTCACACAGGTACTCCGCAAGGTCAGCAAGCCCCATATTGTGCGGGACGGGAGGGACGGTGCGCGCCAGCTTCTTCGTGGACAAGCCCGTCACCTTGTTCTCGTCGGCGAGAAAGCGCAGCACGCGGCGAACAGCGCCGTCGCCAGCGTATTCGTCCAGCACCGCCGCCTTACCGCTCACCTTCGGCTCATCCCTGAGCGCCAGCAGCGCGCCCGCGACGCGCTCACACTCCGACACGCGAGAATCAACAGCCACAGTAACCACGTTCCCCTTTCACACAAGAAACAGCGTCAACGCCCGCGCCACGAACCTAAGAACGCGCACACCGCAGCCGCGCACGAAAACGCGGGACGGGAGCCGGGCACAACCCGCCCCGCGCAGGCGACAAACTATAAACCCAGCCGCCCGACGTTCCCACACTCAATAGCCCCGCGACGAGAAATAGACGCGCCCGGCCGCGCGAGGCAGCGCGGGAACACGCAGCTACTGAGATTCAGTGTCACCGCTCGCCGGCTGCACCTGGACCAGGTAAAACCCCTCTCCGCCGCCGAAAACATCACGGTACGACACCTTACAGCCGTCCGGTCCAACCGACGCGCACGCGCCAGAATACACAACAAAACCGTCAACACCATCAAGCTTGTACCCGGCCTTCCAGCCGCCGCCAGTTTTAGTGTTCCTCTCAGTGTACCAGGGGAACCCGGAACCGCCTGGCAAGCGTCGAACGCTCAGTGCCACACGATCACCCGCGTTAGCGACGCCCGACGCGCCCTGAGACGAAACAACAAGCTCTCCGCCGCGCTCTTTAACACCCGCCGCAGCATCAACGTCATCCACCGCCACAGCAGCGTATTCGCCGACAAGGGGCAAGTCGGAAACAGCAGCCGCATACTCGCTCGACGCGAAACCGAGGGCGGACGCTAGAGACGCCACCTCAACGACGAGCGCCACGGCCGATGCCCACGCAACCGCTCGCGAAACGCCCACGCCTCGCTTCACGAAAAACATGATGGCAGACGCGAGAACAACTACCGTCACACCGAAGGCCGCCCAAACAGCCAAGTCCGAGGCCATTGTACCCCACAGGACGCTACCCATAATAAACACCTCTCTTTTTCGGGCCGTCAGTCGGCTGCTCGAACGGACGTGACCGCGTAAAAACGCGCCTTACCGCCCCACTTGCCGCGCGGCTCGTCACCCATAGCAACATCAGCGCCATACCCCGCCATACACTTGCACTCGCGGGCGTCCACGAAACCACCCACGCCATCAGCGCGCACCTCACCCTGCCCAGCGGGAGAGACGACAACAGCCGCGTCAACCTGAAGGCGAGACCCACGGAAACACGCGACCTCCGGCACCATGTCAGTGTCAGCGAACAGGACAGCACCCGAATCCGTTTCGACCTCTATGACATGCGGCGCAACGCCCCGCACCGTCGCGTTAAACGCGCCCAGCGGCTTATAGAACTCGTCAGGCACCGGGCGCTCCTCCTCCATCATGTCAGAGTTAAGCATGAGCGCCCAGGCTACGAAACCAATCGTCCCAAAGATGAAAAATGCGGACAGCCTCACATAAGAGCCGCCGACGACACCGCTCAACGCAACAACCCCCCCAATGATAGAGAGTAAGGCAACCCACCCAACGAACCTACTCTTCCACTTCGCAACATATCCGTACATGAGCATGATAAACAACCCTTCTAGCGAATCGTTCAAGAGGCGACAATCTGCGCGCCGCCCTTTTACACAACCACACCACACCGCGACCCGCCACGCCACAACAAAAACAGCAAGCGTGGCGCACCCACGCGTGCTACACTATAACCAGCAAGAAAAACGCCAACACGCAAGCAGTAGGAGACGCGCCATGTTCGTCAACCTCGACACCAACGACACCGCTTACGAGACGGCGCGTAAGTGCCTCCCCTACTACTACGCGGCGGCGGCCACCAACCCACACGTGCAGGCAATGGCACGCGAGCGCCTACAGGCCGGGTGGACGCCCAGTCAGCTCAGGCAGACGCTCCCGCGCCTCAGCGATTACTACTTGGCGACCACCGACCACGCCTCGCACGTCGTAAACCGCTGGACACACAACGCTCCCGTAAACAAGGCACCCAACGTCATGCGCCGCAAGGCGGAAGCGAAAGCTGCGCGCACCATTGAGCGCCGCCTCAAAGCGTCAGAGCGTGAACAGTGGGCGAGCGAGGAAGGTAAAGCAGCCCTCGCCCTCACCAAGCAGCTATGGGAGCAGGTGCAGGATGAGCACCCCGAGTACGGGCGCGCACAAACCGCGCTCGCCGTCTCCCAGCTCCTCACCGAACGCCGAGGCGCGCAGGCATCGTAACCAGCGGCACAGTATTAGCTGCGCCCACAAGCGGCCCTGCAAATAGAGAACGGCGCTAGAGAAAGACCACGCCACGGTCACAACTCTAGCGCCACGCTCTCACTCAGCGTAATCGTCTACAGATCCTTCAACACCGACACGCGCTCGCCCGAAGCGAAAACACGCTCGGTAAAACTATCATCAGACCACGTGGTGCCATCACTGCCGACCCAGCGCACGTTGTCACCCAACGCGCCGACGCGAACAGACATGTAGGTCACATCTCCAACCTCAACGACCGCGCCATCTTCTCGAAAAACACAGAAATGAGAGAACGGGAAAACGTACCTGTCATCGTAGATGCCCATTAGTTCCGCGTATCGCGCGCGAATCTCTCGCTCCACACGCGCCCCCGTTTCTCCAACTCATTAACGTCCGATAACACGTAGCCTATCACACGATAGACGACAACGCGACACCGAGGATACTCACCGTCCGCGCATCGACGCGCACGCGGCACGCCACCGCCCCTCCGTGATGAACCCCGGCACGCCCATGCGCACCTCCACCGGGCGACGAAAACGCTCAGGAACCGCGTCCACGGCTTGCGCCAGACCCACGCCGTCACCAGCCTTCACAGCACCCTGCACAGCCGCCACATGCGCGTCCAGCACATTCTTCACGCTCACCGTCTCCACGTCACCATTACGGCCCTTACCCTTCTGGGCGGCCTTCCAATCAAAATCTAGCGGATGCCCTGCCCGCATAAGCATTTCCTGTACCGGCACCAACGCCCACAAGCCGAAACGACGCGCCACCTTCTTACCCGAATCACCGACACTGTTCATCTCGGCGACGCGCGCCAACCCGCCTTTCACCGCCTTCTTCGTCGGCAAACCGTTCTCACGCACACCCAGAGCGTCCAGCCACTTACCGACGGTGGAACCACCCACATTAAAGAGTTTCCCCAAGTCCGTAGCCGACACGAAACCGTCACTGCCCTTGCCTGGTTGTTTCACACGCTGGTTCGCGTATCCTCGCACAAGGTTGATGCCCGCGCTTTTGCGCGCCCACGCGGCCACCGCATCCACACTCCACAACGCAACCCCGCCGCAGCGAAACACCAGCCCAGCGTCCACCGCATCCTGCGTCGGAATCATGCGCTGAACGCGGCCACCGTTCACACGCTCACGCAACATGCCGCCAGCCGACAAGAGCGCCAACACATCCCCGCGCGTCACACCCTTGTAGCAGTCGTGCAGGTTTGCGACGCGCGCGTGCGACGGCGACTTACCCGTCGTGTACGCCGCCTCCGGAAACTCTAAATCAACGACACCAGCAAGCCCCACCAGGACCGCCCCCTTCTTGTTTACGCTTCTGAACGCTTGTTTTTCGCTGCAATAGCAGCGTTTCGCTTCCCCGAATGCGGTAAGAAAAACCCGCAGTCGGAAGCGGTACCACCTCCGACTGCGGGCAGAAGCAACACACAAAGGACGCCACCTCACTTTGCATGGCCCAATCCATTTATGCGTCACCACACACCACACGAGGCGATAGGCGAGAGGCCCGGAATGGGATCTATTACCACCACAATAGCACACCCACACCAAGCGCGCAACACACCGCGCCCTAGCCGACCAGAGACATAATCCACGCCACGAGCTGACCAGCACCCACCGCCAAAGCGAACGGCAACGCAACCAGAATCACCGCGAGCGCACCCAGCATCACCCTACCAAGCGTGGGAACGCCAGGCTCGCGAGCGAAAGCACCAGCAGCGATAGCGCACGGAATAGCAACAATCGCCGACATCAGGAACATGATAACACCAGCAGTCACCGACATCTCAGGAACACTCCAATTCTTTCTTCCAACAGTAACGCGACCGGCGAGAACGCAACCGAGCGCCCCCGCAAAAACCATCATACACCATACGGTCAGGAGGCGCGCAACAAAAAGAGAAACCCCGCAACCGGCAAGCGCTTACCGGCTACGGGGCGGAGGCGAGCAAACGCCGCCTCTCCTCACGGCTCCAACCATTTGTGCAATCACCGTACATCACATGCGATATATGGGAGAGGCCCGGAAGGAGGTCTATCAGCATTACAATAGCACGCCTACCGCCAGGTGCGCAACACGCCGGCAACGAGACACGCGACACACCAACAGGCGTCGCTCGCAGACGCTCACAGCGCGGCCAGGGGCACACCGTCACTAAGCGGCACGGCTACGACGCGAGTGCCATAACGCCTTGAAATATGACGTACCCCAGACCAACAGACGTGAATAGAGTCACAACAACGGAGGCAATCAACAACACCCAACACCTCAGCGTATTACCACCCAGCATCGAGTTAAAAACAAGAGCAACAAACGAGAGCAAAGCCACGTAAGCTCCGCCAGCAACCAGCGCCGCGCCAACGAGAACGGTCACAACAAGAGCAACAGCGAACACCTTAACCATCACCTTCCACTCGATAAAACACTATGTCAACGATCAGCCTACAGCGCGATTGCCGCCTCCAACACACGCAACGCCACCCGGTGAGCACTCCCATGCGACGCGTCAACAGCCGGGACCGCGCCGCACCGGACAGCCTCATCAAGAGCCGTCTCCGTCTCATGTGACAACGCGCTCTCGCTTGGCAGGGAGCCGTCGCGAGCCAGCAGGCGCTCACGTTGCACCTGGGGCGACACGCGCAAGTACACGACCGGCGCGCCCGCATCATATAGCGCCGACACTTCGTTAGGCATACGAACGTCCGTGAAAACAGGGAACTCGCGCTCCCAGTCTATGCCCTCGACGGCGGCGCGCACCCAATACCCAGGGTCCACACGACGCACGGCTTGGCCGAGAAGCTGATAGGCGACGCGCTTCGCAGGCGTTTTCGCGGAAATAAACGCCTCTTCGCCCACGCGTCCGCGTTCGCGCTGCGCGTCCGCGACAATCTGACAGTACACGCCGACGAGGCCGCCGGGGATGGGAGCGCCAGCGGGCATAAAAGCCGCACACAACGCCTCATCCTCGACAATGGCTCGCTCCACGTCCAGCGCCGACTCTACGCCGCGACGCAGCGTGAGAACACTTTTCACCGCCAGCGCTTGGCGATACGCCTCACACTTCAACACGTCAGCGAACGCCACACGAAGCGGTGCGCGCCCACCGGCAACACGAGCCATAGACGGGTGACGCAACACGTCAGCAATCGCCTCGCCCGTCGTGTCCTTCCCCGCCCCCATAGGGCCAGCAAGGCCGACGCCGGGCAGCACCCCACCAGGCATACGCTTACCGGCGAGAGCACGGCGCTTATCTGCGAGGATCGCCACCGCTTCCGCCACGTCAGCGTGATCGTTTCGCATCGTCACTTACCCTCACCCGCCACATCAGCGAGCGCAGCCTGGACGCGGGCACGCGAAAACACAAACATTCCCGCCGCGCCACCAAACGTAAACACATAGGAGAGAATGTACGCGGCCACAACGACAGCGGCAGCAACCATGCTACCCTCGCGCGCGGCAGGAGCCAGACCGATAGCAACCAGCGGAAGCACACACCCCACAGCCGCAACAGTCGCGCACACGGCCCCAGCGACCACGCCGCGACGCAGCATCAGAACAGCGATCACCGCCAACACGATGAACAGGGCAACAAACAGGATGTTAGGAATAAGAATCACGAGGCTACCTCTTTCCGTTTCGTTTCGTTGCAAACCTAGTTTATTCTAGGCTGCATGGCCTCATTGCCAAGGCCAGCTCCAAGCCTCACAGCGCTCTTATGCGCCCGCTTGGTTCGCGCTTCACCGAGGTCAGCGTTGCCCAACATGCCGTTGGCCCGTCTTACATCCTCTCCACGCGCGTTTAACGTCTCCGTGGCACTCCCGGCGACCTGAACATTGATGGCCGCGTTCAGATCACGGTCTATGGATGCGCCGCAAGCGTCACAGTTAAACGTTCGCTCAGACAGGGGCAGTTTGGCTTTCACTACCCCACAATTCGAGCATGTCTTACTGGACGGATACCACCTGTCAACCACACGCAACACGGCACCAGAACGAGCCGTCTTGTATTCGAGTTGACGACGAAACTCACCCAAAGCCGCGTCGCTCACGCTACGGGCAAGATGATGGTTTTTCACCATGCCCGCAACGTTCAAGTCCTCAACACACAACGCTATAGTTCCTGGCGATCATGGTTGTTGCCTTATGGATGGCGTCGGCCCTCACATCAGCTACGCGGGCGTGCAACCGAGCAACACGTTCCCGCGCTTTCTCCCGCCGCACGCTACCCTTGACTTTGCGGCTCAATGCTTGCTGAGCCTTCCGCAACGCTTTCAGCCTTGTACCCAGGGCGCGAGGGTTAGGGATGACAGTCCCGTCCGACAGTGTAGCGAGGTTTTTCACACCGAGATCAACACCAACCGCGCCACGCTTCGGCACCGAGGTAACGGTTAGCTCTCTTTCCACGGTCAAGCTCGCATACCAGTTCCCAGCCCGACGCGACACGCTTATGCGGATAACGCGCGCCCCAGCAACCCGCTTGTACACATTCCCCATGCAATGCACGCGGCCAATGCGAGGCAGTCTCACCCCGTAAGGGTCACTAGCCTTGGTAGCTGCGAAGTTTGTAGAATATGCGAACCGCATAGTAGTATTCCTAGACTTGAACTTAGGAAACCCAACCCTCTTGCCCTTACGCTGCCCCTTACGAGACTTAGACCAGTTCGACAAACCCTGCGCCAGGCTACGCAGCCCCATGCTATAGGCTTCCTTACTGTTCTGGCTCCACCACACAACGCCAGTATCCCGGTTGACCGCAAGAGCGTCTTTATTCGCGTTCCACCAACGGAGCAACCCATAGTGCGACCAGTCAGCAGGTTCACCGCTATCCAGCGCTTCTTTCACGTGCGCGAGTCCCGCGTTGTAGGCGAACCGCGCGGCCCCGGCATGACTCGCCATGAGGCGCAACCGCCTCGGCGTGGGGTCAAGACGAACCTTCACAGCCTCATAAGAACCCATCTGGCAATCACCTCCAAAGCATTTTCCGCTCACTTACCCGCATGACACTTATCTTACCACAACAACAGCTGAGAAACAAACGCGCCCCACTACCAGGACAAGCCAGCCATACGCTCCACGCCCGCCAACACGTCATCACCCACCATGCCCGTATCCGCCAAAGAGCGCACTCCCTCCACCACACGCTCCCACGAAACAATCGGCAGCACGCCGTGCTCAGCGAGGCTATCCGCGCACGCCTCCTGACGCGCCACATTACGCGCCAACTTCACCAGCCGCACCACATCGCCGCGCCCAGACGCGAGCGCAGCACGGTCACGCGCAGCCTGCCCCCGGTAATGCGCCACCAACAACGGCAACGGAACCCGCACAGCCTCCACCAGAGTGCGCCCTACATCCCCGTCACGCCACAACACGCCACCATAGGCGCGCGCCTCAACGCACACCTGATCTGCCTGCGCGAGCAAGCGAGCAAACCGGCCAGCAGTCACACACAACGCATCCACGCCGCCAGCCTGAACGTTCACCGCGCGCACCTTATCGTCAACGCTCGCACCCACAACCAACAGGTCGCAATCACTATCCTGATGGTTCAGCCCGTGCAGCCAGGAGCCACGCAAACACACGCCATCCACACCGCCCACGCCCTCCTCCCACGCGGCGAACTTCTCGTCAGCGCGTACAACATCATACGCGTTAGCACGCGCCAACACGTACGACATGGACGCAGACGGCAAAGCAATACGCCCACCATCGAGAGCACAGTTATCGCCAGCTTCGTTTTTCCACTGCATAACACTAAGCATACCACACCCGCCATAGCCACAAAGCGCCTAACAAACGCAACCCCCTGTAGATACAAGAAAACCCAGGGCTCAGTCGCGCCTTCCCCGGGTTTCTTGTACTCGCGCTTAACCGCTAAAGAGAGCGTCCTCCCTATAACCTCCGCGCCGCGTATCCGCTTCAACCCACGACAAGTATCCACAGCTCACTATACACGACGCAGCTCCACACCCTAGCACGGGTGTACTGCGTTTCACTACGAGGTTGTAATGAACCGCCCTGGGCGCTCGCCACGCGCGGAACGGTTCCACGCCACCTAATATAGCATACGCACTATGGCCGCGTCAACACGACCGCCGCTCGCAATCCACCTAAACAACAGCCCAACTACAAGGCCGCATGTCCGTCAACGGCGAGCATACCCGCTGCTCTCCGACATGTAGGCTACCCCGTCATCCGACGGCGGAGCGCCAGCACACAACGTGAGCGTCGGCCACTTCTCAGACCCGTCGGGCAGCTTAAAGCGGCGCTTCCCGTCCTCCCTCACGTACTCGTAATCACGCTCAGAGTGAACCTCAATCCCCTCACCATAATACCGCCCGGCGTCCTGGATGATCTTGTCACCCTGCGACGAGCGGCACCGTTGCACGGACGCGCCTATGAGCGCCCTGAACCCGTCAGAGCGGCCAACAGCCCACAGCGCCTCCTCGCGCGTAATCTTCTTCTCAACGAAGAACGGCCCATCCCAACGCATCTCGTCCCGGTTCCACTTGTAGCTTTCGCCGCGTTTCAGAGTCGCCGACGCGCCCCGCCTGTCAGGGATCTGCACCATGACGTCGCCGCGAACGAAAGCGACACCATCAGGCATCGACATCACACGCAGCTCCTCATCATCGCCCGACTCCCCGCCGCTATAGACACGGCCGTAGACGAAACTATCCAAATCGCCCGGGTAATCGTCGTCGGCGTCCCTCGCCTCGTTGAAGCGCTCGTGGACGAACGAATTAGTCTCGTAGTCGAAATCTTCTCACTCTAGCCGTAGCTTCTTGATGCGCGCCGCGTCCCCAGCGTGGAAAACGTTCTCGCGTCGCGTCGCCCCTTTAACGGGACGTGAAATACGCGCGGGAGCGAAAGCCGTTGACCGCCCAGTCAACGTCATCTCGTTCTCGTACTGCACCTCCTGCGGCGTCATCTGCGCGTGCTCACCGTGCGTACACCCGTGCGTCCCCACGTTCTCGGGGCGCGCCGCGCACACCGTCCACAAGCCAGTTCGGCTATCCTTCACAACACGCCGTTTCACCGACATAACACGAACACCAATCAACCATTCGTCAACTTAAAGCATGCAAGCGAGCGCCAGCGCCCGCCAACACCCACGCAACAACACAAAACACGCGCCATCACCACCAGTGATTGGCAGCCCAGTAACGGTACGCGGCCTCCCACGACCCGTAACGGCCCACCGCATAATTATTTGCCCACCGTAGTTGAGTCACTGGGTTATCGCGCCAGTCAGCGCCAGCGGACGCGAGCTTACCGGCAGGGAGCGACTGGGGAAGCCCGTACGCGCCGCTCGAACGATTCACCGCATGGTAATCCCAGCCGCTCTCGTGGGAGATAATGTAGTCCACGTACCCGAAATCAGCGTCGCCGATACCGGCGGCGCGCATCCAATCCGCTTTCGACCCTGACGGGTTAAATGCGGGCGCGAGCGCTTCCGCAGTTCCACCGTCACCGACCGCGCCGCCATCCCCGGCGGCTCCCGAAGCAGTGGGCGCAGCGTCGCCCGCGCCTGCGTCGTTACCAACAGTCTTGCCGAGCATACGGTCCACATCCTCCCGGCTCGTCAGCGAATACAGGGGCGCACGGTACCTGGCCGTCACCACGCCCACGCTGTCGGTCTCCTCGCTTACTGGCGACGCCGGGTCCACACCGGCAGCGACAAGCGCCTCCGGCGACACGGGCTTTACGCCGACCTCGCGCACGGCTGGTCGCGCAGCAACCGTGTTCTCGCCCAACACGACGCTATGGACGCGCTCGCCGTCGTGCTTGACTGAGAACAACTCTACGTCGCGTGAGCCGTCAGAGCCGGGTGTGAGCGTCCACTCACCCACCAACAGGCTATCCGTGTCGCGCTTCCCCTCCACGGCCTTGTCCGCAGTGGAAACGGTTTCCTCGCCGCGCCACACGCGCACCACGCGCACCACCACGCCGCCGTCAGCGCCCAGTTCGACGCTCACCTCATCCAGCGGGGAGGCGGTCACGCCAGCGGACGCGGCCACGCCGCGCGCCGACATGCCGCGCTCAGCCGCCCCGTTCACGGTAGCCCCGTCAGCGGCCACCGTCACCGGGATAGGCGTATCGCCGCTGTTGACGGGCACGCCCTCCTGAGAGGGCGCAGACGCCGCCACGCCGGCGGGCGCGTCCGCGAGAGCAGGCGCATCACCCTCAGCCCCCGACAGCAAAGCGCCATCATCGCCCGCGCGAGATCCGCGAGACGAGGACGCCGCGCCGCGAGCGTCCGCCACGTCACGCAACACGCCCACCGTGTCAGGCCGAACAGTCCCCACAGCAACCACTCCACCCGCGCCGTCGTGAACAAGAGCGCTCCGACACCTCACCACGCTCACAGAGTCCACGCCACCCAGGGGCGTGCCCACACCGGGCGTCACCTGGTCGCAGCCGCGCAACACCACCCCACTATCGGCGAGAAGATCACCGACGGTTTGCCCCCACGACGACGCCACTGTATCCGCTTCCACGCTCCCGAGCGCAGAACTCACGCTCACACGCGCGCGATGATACTGGGAGGACACGCCGTAAGCGCACGCGCCCACGACCGCCAGCGACGCTACAGCAGCGCACGAGAGAACCATGCGAGCAGACGCGCGACACAGGCGCGCGTTAACACTAGCAGCGAACAGGCGGAAATGGTGAAGAAAAGCAGAAAAGAAACCCAAACCAGCATCCTACGAAGCGAAGAGGAATCGAGCGCGCTGAAGCGAACGTAAACGCACGAACGGCGACGCTATTGACGATAGAGATGTTACGAGTGGAATATCTGAGGAGACGCCGGGATTATGGGCAGGAAGAATAGTAGCCCCCAAAAAACGAAGTATGGGCAGCGCAAAAGCGATGGCGCGTGGACGCCGTGCACGGCTAAGCGGTTCGGGGTGCGCGGCTGTAACCACGTTGCGCACGAAAAGCTCACTCAGGAGGAGGCGCACCAGCGTAACGCGGAGGCGTTCGAGCGCGGGTTTACGCTCCCGCCGGACGACCGTAACGTACAGTTTTTCATGCGCGATAACGCCGGTGATACGTTAGCTGGCAGCGTGATGCGCGCCTACATTTTTAACATGCGTGAAAAAACGGGGAACCCTGATTGGATGCCTGGTCCCGTGATCGGTTCCCCGAACTGGCTCCTCTACTACACGTCCGAGAACCTACCACCCGACGCCACCCAGGAGCAGGTGAACAGGCTCGTCGCCGAAGCCATGAGGCGGGGGCTGCACGAGGGTGTCCATGGCGGGTATTTCAGTCGCCGCGACCCGGACACGGGCGTGGAGAGTCATTTCAACCTCCCTAACGCCCCCGGGAGCGCCATTATCCGTACTCCCCCGCCGCGCGATAACCCGAACGCACCCACCATGTACACGACAATTGCGGAGAACGCGTCGGGCGTGAAGTGGTGGGACGAGAAGTCCCCGGAGTTCATGCGCCACAAACAAGAAGCCTACGACGGGCGGCAGTGGCTAGAGAGGTTCGTGTACGACGCTGAGACCCCGTTCGTGTCGCTGGGACCGGAAGGACCCGACTTGGATAAGGCGACGCTCGTCGCCAAGATGGGCAGACCAGAGCTGACTGAGTACGACCTCGGTTTCGGGCCGTCCACGTACGCGACCGTGCCCACCATCCCCCAACACCGGCTCTGCGAGAGCATTGACATCAGGCGCGGAAACGTGAACCTGTCCGGCAACTGGGGTGTCACAGTCGGGCGCGAGGGGCGCGTGTACGAGGCCGACCAGACAGGCTTCGAGCGGTGCAGCGGCGTCGTCCACGTCGCACGCAACAGCGGCTTCCGGTCCCTGGGCAGCAAAGGACACGTCAATGTCGCTCTCGACTGCGATTTCGATAGCGTCAGGTGCGGCACCATCGAGCACCTGGACGGCGGGAACGTGCGTTCCTACCACGGTAGCGCGATCCGGCACGCGACAAACGGGGCGATGGTGGAAGCGGAAGGCGCATCCGCCATCGAAACAGTGGACGGGTGCTCGTGGGTGACCGTCTCGGACGATCCGGGGACCGGCGAAAAAGGGTTCCTCACAGCGTCCACCGTGGAGATCGGCACGCAGCTCACCCACAATGGGAAAACCATTGTGGTGAAAGAAGACACGCCCTTGGAAGGCGACTTCTACCGTATCGGCAAGATCGTGGCCGACACCGGCATGGTGAGCAGTGTCGGCGCTGAGAGCGCGCCCGGCTACAAGTTCGGCCAGATCGTCAACGGACGCAAGCCCGCGCTCAAAGCGTACGAGACGCACGCGCGCGCCTACAAGGAACGCGAACAGCACCTACAGTGGCGTCAAGCCGCCCTCGGCTGGGGCGGGTACGGTGGGGCCACGAAGAATGACGGGGAGGGCGAGTACGAGCGCGTCCACATGGACAATAAGAGCCTCTACACGGGGCACCCGCGTTTCAGCGGCAGCCACGCGGGCCGCACGCCCGGCCAGCCGCACAAGACCCCGGGCGTGAAGCCGCCAGAGCATATGCGTAAGCCTGGCACGGACAGCGGGAAACTGTTCGCCGTGTGGGAGGGACGTAAACGCTCGCTCCCACCCGACTGGGAGAAAAGCAGTCTACTACGGGCGACACTAGAGGCGGCATCCGCACCCACGCCACCGCCAGCGACCGCCAGTAGTAGCGTTCCCCCGCCGCCCGCGCCTCCCATCCCGCCGGTTCCACCGCCGCCCCCGCAGTAACAGGCGACGAAACGCAAGCGAAAGAATAATGCCCCGCAGACGCGCCCAGTGCCCCCGAGAAGGGGTCTGGACGAGCGTCTGCGGGGCTTTCGAGTACCCGCGCGTACTCGCGAGCGTCCGCGACGTGAAATCGCGTCACAGGCGCTTACAGCGTATCCGCCCTAGTTCTCAAACCACGTGAACGGCTCACGCCCCACCACAACACTACTCACAGGAATCAACCCCCACAACCAGCGATAGATAAGAAACAAGCAACACGAACCGGAAAGAAACGCGAACAAAATAATGTCGCCGAGCCGCTGGCGCACCCCCCCACGCGCAGGCGGCGAGGTACGCGAGCGGGAGGAGATGCGAACAGGGCCGAGACGCTCCACTACTCTCACGCATGAGAATAGAGGCTGTCTCGGCCCTGTAACTATCGAGGAAACGCTAGGTGTTTAGCTGCGCTTGCTCTTGCGGTTCACCACCAGCGCGGCCACCCCCACTGCTGCTGCTGCCACCAGCGTGCCTGCTGCCGCCACCAGGACCATTGCGTTGCCGCCGGTCGATGGAAGCGCGGACGTGGAATGTACTCCCACACTCTGCGCGCCACTGGCTGCACCCTCCTGATGACTGGGGGTACTGGTTTCGCCTGTGCCCTGCTGGGCTGCGCGAAAGGGCTGCTCGTGGCCCTCACCTTTCCCTTGGGTGGCTGCCCCAGGCTCGGTGTTAGTGTGTCCGCCCACGCCGTTCTCCCCGGCCGTTCCGGGTGCCACCGGCTGGGTGTCAGGCTGGGATGGGGCGGGCTTGTTGGCGCCTGCGCCCGCACCGGGGTTTCCTGGCTGCGCTGGCTTGTTCGCGTCACTCGCCTGGTCCCCTTGGTTGCCTGTGTTGCCTGCCTGGTCGCCCGGCGTGTGCGGAGCACTTGGCGCGGGAGCAGAGTTGCCGTTGTTCGCGTCTGCGCCGGGTGTAGTGTCGCCGCTTGTGCCGGGGTTTCCTGGCTGAGCGGGCTTATTGTCGCTGTCGGTTGGGTGTGTCGGCTCCGGGGCGGACGGCGTGGCCGCTGGCGCTGGCTCGGGGTTGGCCGGTGTCACCGGAGTTACTGGCTCTGTTGGCGATGGCGACACAGGTGCGCTGGGGTCTTTCTCCCAGACGCGCACGTAATCGACGAGCATGTCGGAGCCTTCACCCTCATAGTCGTGCACGTATTTGGTGGCGTCCACGTACTCAGTGTTCTTGCCGTCGTCGCTTGCCAGGAACGTTCCTCCAACCATCTGGTTGAGGCGCAGCACCATGCCGTTGCCGTCCACAGTGAACGGGTTAGCGCCGCCGAGGTCAGCGTACTTGACTGTGTGACCGGCCACGCCGTCCAGGTAGAACGTGATCTTGTCGCCGTCCTTTTCTACGCCGTACGTGTGGAACTCAGACTGGCTGGTCCCGTCGCCGCCGAGCTGGCCGCGATGCTGCTCACTCTTGAGCGGGTTGGATGCGCGGGGCGTGTGCGTGTTCGCCTGCAAATAATGCGGGTCCCACCCCTTGGACTCGAACGCGTCGATCTCACCGTTGCCGGGCCAGCCCCCCTTACTGCCCGTCATCCAGAAGCTCGCCCACGAGGAGCGGCCCTTTGGCAGCTTGATGCGCGCCTCAGCGTAGAAGTCGCCTTGCGCCGCGTACTTGACGTTCCCGTTACTGTCCCTCGTTTGGATCATCGCGGACGTGAACGGGGCCGCGTACTCGATTTTCTTGCCGTTCTCTGTGCGCGTGCACGTGCGGTCCACGGTCTCCATGCGCTTGGTTTCCTTGTTCCACTTTTCCCGGGTTGGGGAGTAGCGGGCGATCAGGTGCAGGTTGCCGCCGGACACGTTCACGTTCTCGGGGCTGTCCGTGTACTGGGCTTGCGTGCGAGCTCCGGGGTCGAAGCACGAGTAGCTATACCCCCATTTGGAGGTGTCCAGCGCTGCGCCGTCGAACTCGTCTTGGAAGCTGATCTTGTTGTATCCTTGCGCGCGCACCGCTTCCGGCAGGGGGGACGTGCCAGCGCCGTCCGCCCACACGGGGGACGCACCGCCCGCTCCGACGATACTGCCTGCAATGGTCGCGGTCGCCGCGAACGCAAACAGAGCACGGGAAAGCCCGCGACGAGAACGCGGACGATGTGGTACGTTGTTGCCACTTGCTGTCATATAAAACCCAGCATCCTTTACCTAGGGGTCAAAACTTACCCTCCGCAATAGCGCGCGACAACGCAACCAACAAAACCCCACAAAACACCGGAAAACCGCCGAAAACAAACGATTTCCGCACAGCGGAAAAGACGTGGGGCCCGCACGCGAACGCGCGCTCTTATCCGCAACACTCGCCATCGCGGACGGTTGGCCGAACGGCGGTCAGCTTCCACGCCCCCACCATGCACCGTCCGCTACCAGCTCGCGTGATCGGCGCAGTAACGCGCCACCCCCCACACCGTCCACTTACCGCGACGACGCGAGCCACCCACAAGAGCGGCCACACTCACACCCGCACGCAGGAAAGCTCACAGCACTCCACACAAAAGAAAGAGCGCCACCCCCACCCCACACGAAAGAGGGGAGGAGCGGCGCTAAACGGCGAAACACCTAGCCTAACTGTCACGACATGCGCAGAAACCCCTCCACGCGCGCACGCTCATCATCCGTCAACGATGCGTCACCCACCGGCCATCGCCCAGCAGCGCGGTTCTTAGCGCGCAACTCATCCAGATACGCGGCCAGCGACTCACCCCAACCGAGGTCGCTCCACGCGCACGCCTCAAACCCCTGATTCGGGTCCACGACGCTAATACCTCCAACAGTCTCATAAGAGACGGCTGTATTCCCGGCAGGCACCACGCGCAACGGATGCTGCAACAACACCATGTCACTATCGTAACAAGCAAGTCGGATACCCACACCCCGCGCAAACGGCGTGAACTCACCGTCAACCATCTTACACGCGGCGTCAAGCGCGGGAACACCCGTCACCCGAGAGGCGGCAGCACGAACAGCCGTACTGTTCCACAACGCAATAAGCTCATACAGGTCCACGGACGCGCCATCCGAGAACTCAACGACGCCATAGTCGGCGTACACCCCGTTCAGAGAGCCGCCGCCCATCAGCATGGGAACCAGGACGCGAACCCTGTCACCCGGCAGCATGTTCGCCTGGTTCTTCTTACCGCCGTCCGCGTACATGAAAGAAAATGACCCCACAAGAGCCTCCATAACATTCAACCGCCGCAACCTAAACACTCACGGCATAACAATCTTCCCAACAAGTTAAACATACCACGACTCGCGGTCACCACGCAACGCAAACCCGCGCCCACGCCACGGACACGCCCACAGCAACAGAGCGGACGCGGCGGCGGGCACGCGCCCGCGCAGGCGGCAACCCGAGCCGCCCCGTCCACAAAACGAAGTGGGGCGAGACACCACCAAGAAACCTTGGGAAGCGTCTCGCCCCACAATCACGCGCCAACCAACTAGCGCGAGGCCATCACCGGGTCACTTGCCGCGACGACGAGCTGCGGCCACACCAGCCGCACCGCCGCCAGCAAGCAGACCAACGCCGCCCACAAGAGCCGCCGCGCTCGCGCCCGTCACCGGAAGACTCACAGCAGGCTTACTCTCCTGCGGAGCAGGCGGAGTGGCCGGAGGAGTCACCGGAGTGGGCGGGGTAGCCGGAGGAGTGGTTGGAGGAGTCGTCGGCGGAGTCTGAGGCTTCGGCTTCGGGTTAGTCACAGCCTTAGACGGATCACCCTTCACGCGCTTACCGGACGGGTCATTGCCCTCCGGGTGAGCGGTGTTCTCAATCTTGTCGGCGTCCACATCCTGCGCGGATGCGACCGACGTTGCAGAGCAGTCCATGGACTCGCCGATAGCGAGCGTCGCGACTGGGCACGACACGTCCGTGAGCGGGCTAGTACCCGTGTACTCGTCCTCAACAACCTTCACATCATTGAGGATTGTCTCACCGTCGTTCGTGACCTTGAACCGCCAGTGCAGCGTGTCACCCTCAGCATACTGCGGCTCGTCCACGGTCTTCACGATGGAGATGTGGGGGTTGGGCTGCTTGATCTCAAACTCACCCTCCCACTCGCGCTCCTCTCCACTGTTCGCCCATGTATCGATGATACGACCGTCGCCATAGGTTGCGGCGTTGCCGCCGCCGAAGTCTCGCTCGTCAACCTTGTTGGCGCGAGCGTCGGTGACACCATACCAGCCGTGAACGCCAGAATCCGTCGCACTATTCACGCCATCCATGGCGCTGGCCGCGCCCGTGGGACGCGAATCGAACGTCGGGCGGCTCAGGTTCGAGTCATCCCAGTACACGGTCGCATCCCCGGCCGTGCCGCCATTCACCTGCGTGATCGTGATGCCGCCCAGTCGTTCCACGTCATCAAGCATGATGTGGAGCTGCGAACGACTCTTCGCAGTGAGCTTCCACTTCACCTTCTCGATGCTGTCACCGGCTTCTACGCGGACTTTCGCGCTGTCGGAGCCGGTGAACTCCTGGGTCTTACCTGCCGCCTCGAACGCGTAGGTGACTTCCGGGTCAAGGCCGGTGATCGTCGCGTACCCGTTGCCGGATGTGGGCGTATCGCCCGTCCACGTGACGTTCGCGTCGGCGATGGTCTTCACCTTCGGGACGATGCTCTCAGGCAGATCCTTGCTCGGCTCCTCGAAGAACATGTTGTACACGTTCGAGGAGGGAGCCTCGTTGTAGTTTTCTCCGAGCAGCCAGTTGTTGGTGTTGAGGTCGCGGGACGAGGGCGCGTACGCGTCATATCCGGACGCCTTATCCACGTACCACGTGTCAAGAGACTTGTTGGTGGGCGTGTACACGGTCTGACCGTCCACCGTAGACACCTTGTTAACACCGCTGGACGTGGCGGCGATCACGGACTCGATACCGTTAATGCCCTTTAATTCTAGCTTGTACACGTAGCCGGAAGAGGACACGGGGTACATGGTGAGCGTCCCAGCGTTAGCGCCGAGCGTGCTCTCGCTGAAACCGCCGTCGAAGCGCTGCGACATGTGCAGGCGCTTGACCCACAGGCGGCCCGGATGCCGGTTGTTACCGGAATACACGCCCATATGCCAGTCCTGGTCGCCCTTGTCGCCGCCTCCGTTAATCTCGCCCGACACGTCCGTGACGGGCCGATACGCGATCTTCCACACGCCGTCCGCCGTCGCGACAGGGTAGTAGCCGTCAGCGCCCGCAGTAACAACCCTGCCGCCCTGGTCAGTGACCCCCTGCACGCCGCTGCTGAGAGCGGGGTCAATCCACAACTGCTCACCAGCCTTCACATACGCGTTAAACTCGTTCGACGCGGCAACCGGGATCGTGTCCGGCTTCCGCTCCGCATACGCGGCCCCAATCTCGCCGACGTGGCTAGACGGCTGGACGGCGTTCACGCCAGCAGCCGCGAGCGGCGCGCCAACAGCGAAAGCAGCCAACGCCGCACCAGCCGCGCGACCAACGCCACGAATATTCTTCACATTCTTGCCCAAAAGGCGATTCTCCTTCTCAACAACCCGCCACAAACCGGCGGGAACGACAAAAACCATCCCGCCGCCAGCCATCACCCCGCACGCAGCCAGCCGCGCACGCGGCCAACAGAACGCGCCAGAGACACGCGCGGACAGCAACAGGACAAACCAACAGGCCAGTTGGTTCACGAAAAACCAATATCACAAACATACAAGCAGAGTCATGCGAACGCAAAACTCCACCAACATGGGCGCTCACATGCGCTCGTCATCCGACGAATCCACGCCACTGTTTACCGCGCGAGCCAACGACGCCAACATGCGAGCCGCCTCATGGCGCACTCGACGCACAGCAGCTCGCGCCTCCACACCGTCCCACGACGAACGCGGAACCGGCTCGCGCGCAGGCTCCACCCGGCGACGCGACCCCGCACGCTCCCAACGGATGTTACGACGCACACGCCCCGTCTCACGGTCCTGCAACGTCCGCCAATCCAACCCAGCAGCGAAATCAGGGTCAGACAACGCGTCATGCGCCGCACGCAGCTCACCGCCACGCTCACGCGCAGCGCGAACAACACTATCATCTAGCAGGCGAGCAGCTTCACCAACCGACAACGAGCCGTCACCGGCAGCGCAGCAACCGGCACCATCAACATAGTCACCGTCAACCCCATCCGAGGGCACGGGGAACGCTGCCGGGCACCCACCACACGCAGACATATCACCGCAACCAGCGCTGCCATCAACCGGACAACCGCCATCATCTACCGGACAACCGTCATCCAACGGGCACCCACCAGCATAGCCGCAAGCACCAGCGCCAAAGCCACAGCCAAAGTCAAGGCCGCAAGCTGAAACACCCTCTGCCGCCTCATTTTCGCTTCCCTCATAAGCGTCTTCGGCGGCGGACACACCCTTCACGCCCACAACCTCAAACACCGGGAGCGAAAACACCTTCTCAAACCCGACAACACTACCGCGAGCACGAGCCAGCTCAAAACCAAGCAACCCCTCACGCTCACCCTTCGTCGTATCCCACATGCGCCCCGAACGATCCACCCACCGGTACCCGACCAGAGTACGCGGCGCACGCACACGCACCTCCACGTCAAAACCAGCAGCCTCTAGGCGCGCGACCTCACTGTCACGCTCCACCTCGCCAACCGCCGACGTGACCTCACGCACACGCCCGCCACCAAGCGCAGCCAACACCTCAGCGGCACTCACACGGCGACCATACACGCGCGGACGAGGAACAAACTCCCCACCATCACGCATCTTCAACGTCCACTTCCTATCCTTGTACGTGCGAGACATTCAAGCCCCCTCAACTCATGCACCACCCTACGCGAAGCCTCAGCGAAAACATGCTCAGATAACATTGCGGTGACGCGAACAACATTCACGCCACCGCAATAGCGGCACACACCTAAAACTTCTAATTACTTCTAATTTTGATCGAATTTGAAGCAACTAGAAGAAAACACAAAGCGGCGGCGTCATCTTGGAGAGAAACGGGGAGAAAACACAAGCGGCGGGCGCACCCAGCCAACAACAAGCCAGACACGCCCGCCACCCCCCGCTCACAACGCGAGAAACACGCAAACGATCACTCCACACCGAAACCCAGCGCGCGGCGACGTTCAAGCTCCCGACGCGCGTTCTCTCCCACAGGACCATCACCGCGCGCAACCATCGCGAGCGTATCCTCGATAACGTTCGGGTGCCGGATAGCTTCGTCCTTTGCAAGATCGTTACCCCACTACGCAGCGCGCGGTCAACAGAACGCACGTCATCCACGCGCACGCCACCCCACACGCGACGCAACTCCTCTACCACCGTGGCGCTCATACGCTCAATGCCCTCTCTACGCGCCTACGCGCGCCCCTGTTTCCTTCTCCGGTCGCGCGGACAACAAGATGTTTTCACCGCGCAAACATCACAATAACACCACACGCAGTAGGAACGGCGCGCAACAAACACGCAAATAAGGTGCCGGTGGTGGCGCGACCATCAACATCGCGCCACCACCGGCCCAACAAAGCCGCCCAACGCGGTGCGCTCACTCGGCGGCTGCGCCACCCTTTAGCTTGGCAACCTCGTCACGGGCAGCGTCCTCAAAGTCACTAAAGCCCGCCTCTTCGAGGTAATCGCAACACGCTTCACCGCGATAATCCCAATTATCGACACCGCCGCACTCTAGCGCGGTCAGTTCCATATCGCTTTCGAGGAGACGAACAAGAACATCCTCCGACAGGACAAAATTCTTGCCATCCCACTGCGCGTTCACGAGAGCCCTTACTACCGTTTCCTTCCATTGGCTTCCAGCTCACCACCCCGGCGAACCAACACAACCATCATAACATGCGCGTCCGCCATTTATATACAGCACCGCGCCGCGCAGCGTCACAAAAGCGTCGCCCCGCCACCCCCCTGTCTCACGGGCACGGTGACGGGGCTTTTTGACGGTCGTTCACCCAAACTGCCACACTAACATGCGCCCTGAGACACAAAACGTTGTTTCCAACTTGCGCGAGCGCATCTACACGTGTAGACTGCATGTTGTCGGCGGGAAACAAACCGCCACCGAAAACCAAACCACCCGCCCGGTGGCAACAAAGAAAACCTCCTCCGGGCAGAGAGGAAGAAGAAACACCATGTCGAACACCTCCATCAAGGGCTTCATGAGCTTCCCGACCAAGATGTCCAACGGCACGGTCATCGGCAACGAGGACGGCGGCCCCGCCTTCCTCCAGTCCAACATCGTCTCCGAGACCACGCCCACCACTGGCGCGCTCGCAGGCGTCAAGGTCATCACCAAGCACACTACCGCCCAGCCGACCCGAGACGTTAAGGTCAGCGAGGGCGAGCGCGCCCTCATCCCGGCCGTGACGGCATGGGCGCTCCCCGAGCTGCGCGATCAGGTGCTCGTCCCCGGACCCATTGACCACCGCGAAGGACCGGCCCTCATTCTTGGCGGTCTCGCCAAGTTCAAGGGCGATGGGAACATGTCGTTCGGCGGCGACATCGCCAACATCGCCATTCCCGACTTCAACGAGATTAACGAAATCGTTAACCTCACCCCTCACCCCGTTGTGTTCAAGCGCGAGGGCATGGGCGACCTTGCTATCGAGTCGTCCGGTTCCGCTCGCGCCGAAGAGGTGTTTTCCTCCGAGCCTGTTGAGTTTGTTGACGGAGTGCCCGTTTACGACCTCGAATACACCGGCCGCGTCGTTAACGAGGAGACGGGCGAAGCCATTGACATGCCCGTCATTCCGGGCCGCGTTTACGTGGTCTCGATGATTACGGCTCAGGCCCTGCTTGCGGCCGGAATCGAACGGGGCGACGTTGTGTCCCCCAACTTCGTAAAGGCGCTCGGCGGCGCTCCCTCCGTCACCCTCCACGTCTGATAAACATGCGCTCATCCGCCGATCAACACATCACTGATCGGCGGATAGCGCTTCACAGAAAGAACACAACAATGCACAACATCGACAACATGTGCCGCTACATCGCATCGGGCGGGACCGGCGACTATCGCGCGTCCGACAGGTGCTACGCATCCTACAACGCCTCCAAAGGCGCGCACGACGTGATTGTTGACAACAGGTACGTCGCTTCCATCGAGGTCGGCGGACCAGGCGACAGGTACGTGTTCGTTACCGTAGCAATGCGAGAAGCTAACGCCCGCACCCAAGAAGTGCTCGACATTATCAGCTACTTCTCCAGGGGTAACATCAACGAAATTTGGCGCGTCCTGCACATCTGCGAAGGAAGCAACGAGGGAAACCTACAATCAACCTACGCCCGCTAAGACACGCCGCCGAGGAGGTCCGTAAATGAACGCCAACACCCCCATCAGCGAAAGCGCGGCCGGCGCGCTGTACGACGCGGCCACCGCACAGTACGCGCTCCACACCCTAGAGCGGCTACGCCGCGAATACGAACTCGCAGCGCCCCGCGAACAAGAGTACATTGACGACCTCATTGAACGTGGCGCGCAGATCGTGTTCAATAGTGACCTCCCCGAAGCATACGTGACAGTTGACGAGTGGCAGCAGATCAATCCACGCAAGTGGGGCATTGATGACTGGGCTTACGCCATCAGTGAAATCTTTATCGAGGACGACCGCGTTTCCTCGAGCGCGTTCGCGGGAGCCTGTCACTTCAACGGCCCCATCGCATACGAAACGTTCTACCCACTCAATCCCACGGACGAACAACTAGCAGAAGCGCGCGAAAAGGCAGAGCGGTACACGAAGAAAGCCGCCGCGCTCCTCGCCAACAACTGACAGGATAAGGGAGAAACAGAAATGAACACTAATCAGCGCATCCGCGAGCTGGCCGCCCTGTTCCAGCTCACTAAGACCAAGAGCGGCACGTGGACGTTCGACCTGCCACCCATCCACACGGGCGGGTCGCTCCCCTACATGCCGTCCGACCAAGGCGTGTACGAGACCGACGCGGAGGGGCGCGTCACCTACCGAGAAACCATTGAGCACCTGGTGCTACCAGCCGACAAGCGCGGCGCAGTCACCGCACTGTGCGAATGGTACGCGCTTCACGCAGTTGACAGCAACTACGAGCTGTACTGCGACGACAACGAGATGCGCGTCGGCACCAAGGCGAGCATGGTCGAATGGCTTTACGACATGTGGAGCGAGTTCGCGTAGACGCGCACGCTCCCGCGTGCTATACTAGAAGCGAAACAGGAAACCAACGCGGAAGAAAGAAGCAACACCAATGTCCATGAACACCAATAATGACGTTTATGCAAACACGGAAGCGCGCACCGCCATCCGAGAAGCACTACAGGCCGCGTACGCCACTCTCGTCGAAAACGGCGCATACGAAGAAGCGATGTCAGGCAACGCCCTTGACTGGAACGAGGTCGCCTGCTACGAGACGGCGGTCGCAGAAATCGCAAGCCTCATCAAGGTCATGCCAGTCAACGACGGCACGGCTGCAACCAAGTAGCCTCAGTCAAACAGACGGGAAAGCCCCGGAACACCGCCACACAGGCGACCGTATTCCGGGGCTTTACCATGCCCACACTGGCGCTCCACGCACCGACAGCGAGCGCCAGCGCGAACCGCGCGCGTTTACTGGCCGCGCAACCCACCATCCAACAGCTCATCCACGCGGGCGGGCACTAGGGAGCGCGCGTCAACCTCAACGGACGCGGACGCGTTCACCATCATACCGCCCTCACCGGGCACAAACAGGCTCGTGCGCGCACCATCCGCCACGTCATCCAACCCCACGCCATCAGCCGGGGTCCACAGGCGCATGTCGCGCACCATCCCGTCTTTAGCGACGAACGACGTGACGGCGCTCGGCGCGCTCTCACCCGACATGTTGGTGAACCAGGAGGAACCCGCGTCAATGGAGGACACGCCCACCACCCACGTCTTATCTCCCACCAGGTACATTTCCGGCGTGTGATAATGGCCGTGAACGAAAATGTTTGCCATGTGCGCGTAGGCGATGCGCCCCGCCTGCATGTTTTTCACATGCTGACGCATTTTCGCCTGGCTCGCGCCGCCGCCAACGTGTCCGTGCTCAAAAAACAGGGCACTCTTATCGTCCGCACTGGGCTTGACCGTGCAGGCCGCATCGTAGTCGGACGGGCACACGAACGACATGTTACCGTACACGTCTGGCCGCATTTCAGCCATGCGCCTGATCACCCGCTGCACGTGAATGCCATAGTCGTCCGATAGGACGCTAGATGCGCGGTTTTTGTTTCCGACGCCCGTGCGCACCTCACAGTGGTTGGAGGGGACGGCCACGTAAATGAGGTTGTCGCACTTGGAATGGAGGACACGCAGCCCTTCCCAGATGAGGCTGATCGCGGCCTCTAGCTGGTCAGTCAGGTTCAGGTCGTTGGACTGGCGCTGCGACCCCACATTCATGAAGTTTTCGATAATGTCACCCAGGTCGGCGGCAACAATCGTCTTGTAGTGGGGCAGTTCGGCTTCCATTTGCGCGTACACGCTACGAACCCTCTTATACAGGTTCACCGTGCCGCCATGAACGTCGGTCTTGCCGGTCTGGAAGTCCGCGAGCGCAACAACCAGCGTCCCATCCGCGTAAGCGCCAGCCCCGGCAACACTACGAGTATTGTGGTGCTTCACGTAGTCGGCTGCGTACTTGTCCATGTCAGCGCGCAAAGACTCGAACGCAACACGCTCACCCTCATCCAACGCGGCTTTCGTCTGGTCGATGTTGACTTTCAGCCACGAACCATCCATCTCCGGGATACGCAGCGACGCACGATACGGTGTCACAGCATCCGGGGACACACCCAAACGGGATGCAGCCAACTCGGTAGCCGCATCATGAGCCTCTTTCAGCGCGCGCCTAGCCCTGTCAGCCAACACCTCAACATCCGAGCCGCCATTAGTAACAGTGACATCCGTGTTCGCGTCATCGTGAACGCCCACCAGATTTGAGTCCGCGTCCGAGGCGACACCCTCAACAGCTACGCCAACCGTCGTGACCGTGTTACCCGCCCCATCCGTAAACCACGACGACCCCGCATCAACATGCGACTCGCCAACCTCAAACGAACCAGACACAACAACAGGAGACGAGGGTGTGGGAGAAGCAGCGTTAGGCGCCGAAACGGCGGGCGAAACAGCAGGTGAACCAGCGGGCACAACACCCTGGATAGCGGACTCAGATCCGCGAGCATCAGACACGCCGGCCACGCCATGAGCACTATCAGCCCCGGAAACGCTCTCCCACACGTCAGCGACCACGCGCCCCGGCACGCGCGCAGCAGCCTCAAAAAACTCCGGGTACCTGCGCGCCACGCTCTTACGCCTGTCACGCACAGACCGCTCACTCACACCAAACACGCGCCCCAAAGCCGTGTTCGCCATATGCGCCACGCCACTATCACGAAGCAGCGTATCCGCGAGAACAGCAGCCTCATAATCGCTACCACCCGTCACGTCGCCAGCGGGAGCAGATACACGCTCACGCGCAGCCCCCACCCCATCCACAAACTCACCAAGAAACGCCCACGCGCGCCCCTGAGACCAGGAACCGCCTACGCTATCGCCCACGCCCGTTGTCATCGTCTAAAAACCCTCTCTCACGCCACCAGGCACCGCACTCTCCTAAACCACCCACACAAGGCAGCCAGCGGCACTCGCACGCGCAGCAGCATGTCAATTTGATATACTCACAAATAATATACACAAACGCCCGCGAAACTCCAAAACCCCACGCAGAAAGAAACAAACAAGCGGCAAAGGCAAACAGCACACACGCGAGAAATCGCCAACCACCCACCGCGACAGAAAACTCCACCACGCGTGCCAAACACGCCCCACACCTGCTATTATTGCACCATGAACACTATAATTATCTTCCTCTACGTTATTAGCGTCGTCATGTGGTGGGCGGGCTTCAACTATGCCGCAGCCCGCGCGAGCACGGCGCGCAGGCGCAAGCTCTTCTCCACCGCAGCAACACTAGCCCTCGCGTGGCCGTTCGCGTTCATCGCACTAGCGGGTGCTCTCGCAACCAAAGCAGCCGCAAACATCATGATCGCCGTCGGCGACCACATCAACAACACGTGGGACGCGGCAGTCAGCGACGAGGGCGACACTATCATCGTCACCAAGCTCACCCCAATGGGTACCGCCATGCGCGTGCGCCGCGAGAACACAGAACACGACACCAACGCAGCGAACAGCAGCGACGAGGACGGCTACACCAGTGCGGCAGTCAGCGAGGAAACCAGTCCGGCGCTCGCGGACAACACCCTACTCATGCCGCCACCCCCGCCGCCCGCCACAGACGCGGACGATCATGACGGTCTCGACCAAGCGAACACCAGCGGCGACGAAACGGCTCAGGCGACCGCCAACGACACAGACATGGACGACGAAACCGTCACCATCCAGAAGGTCACCCTCTCGGACCTCATCTAAACAACAGTCATTAACAGAATAGGGCAACGCCACGCGCCGCCACCGGACACGCACACGCAAACCCCCGGTGGCGGCGCTTCTCGCACCCACGCGACAAAACCGCACGAACATTACACATAAAACGCGGACAAAAGAAAGAAAAGGAAACAAACAATCATGAAAAGCAACGAAACGACACACGCCGCCAACCCGCTTGACGACATCACCGCCGCCCTCGAAAAAGCCCTCCGCCAAGCCAGTCAACAAGCCGAACAAACCATCAACGACGCGAGGAAACAAGCAGACACCATCATCAACGACGCGCGCACGCAAGCAGACACCATCATCAACGAAGCGCGCACGCAAGCAGACACCATCATCAACGAAGCGCGCACGCAAGCAGACACCATTATCGCCGACGCGCAAGCAGACGCTCGCGCCAAGGGCGACATGGAACGCGCAAGCCTCGCCATCCAAGAACACGCCGCCGCACTCCACACCCTCGCCCTCGGACTCACCGGGCACGAAACCACGCCACGCGACAACAGCGGCGACACAAACGGCAGCGCGGACGACGATAACGCAGGCAGCAGCGACGCAGACACCGGTACCAATACGGACACCAACAAAACAGACACCGCCAACAACACCAGCCCAAACAACGCGAACACCCACAGCACGGACGTAATACCACCAGCACCCCCAGCCACAAACCCCAACAACACACCAACCGCTAATGCACCAACCTCCACCAGTCGCACGACAGTCACAGCACACCCCACCACACGACGCGCAAACGGCACCACACGCAAACTAGCACCCTGGGAAACACCAGAAGAACCACAAAGCGAGACAGTCACCGAACCGGAAGAAACCCACGCAAGCAACACCACGGGTACAAACACCGAACAAGACCCGCCAGCGCCACAATGGGACGCGCCACTCATCATCGACGCGCCATTGCAGCTCTAAGAGCCACACAACAAACACGCAAGAAACCCCGGACTGGTAACCGCTTGTCAGTCCGGCGTTTTTCACATGCGGCCAACGACCCCACCCGCACAACAACACACGTCCACACGTGTAGACGTTCAGGGGCTTACCGTGACACAATGGCAACCGTCAACAAAACCGCCCCCAGTCAGGAGAAGAAAATCATGAACACCACCGCCTTCGACCAGATCAAGAACGACCCTCGTTCCACCATCGAAAAGCTGAGCAGCTTCAAGCGCGAAGCCAACTACGACGGCCCACTGTTTGGCGTGCTCGCCGTCGGCGAGTTCGTCACCGTAACCCCCGGTAGCGTCTCCAACGACCGCATTTTCACAATTAAGGTCAACGACCATCCGAGCGATTACCTGTCCCCGCTCATGCTCTGGGGCACCCACCTCGTCGGATACGTCTACGAGCAGTGTACGCCGTGGGACTGCCACGGACAAGACATCGACAGTCCGCACATCGACACGGACGGGTACATTGCCGAGATGAACGACACGGGCGCGACGCTCTACACGGTCATCGAAGAAAGCGAAACGCGCCGAACGCTCGCCCAGCTCATCCGTTTCGGCGGAAACATCGACATCTATGACCATGATGCTTTCGCCTCCTGGGCAGGCACCGTCACCAATCACGACTTCCGCGAGTGTATCCGCTGGTCGCCGCGACAGGAAATCAAGGAAGGCTTCATGCAGGATGCCTGCGCGAGGATTATCGTCCGCGACCCGCGCGAAACAGAACACGGGACGCGCGGCGGTGGATACGGCAAGAACTGGAATCAGATCCGTCGCGTCCGGTAACACTAACCGAAAACGGCTACAAGGGGCATTGCGCGTCCTGTAGCCGCTTTCGTATTCTCCCCGTCAACGACAAGAAACCGCAAGGAAACAACAGTATGAACACCCTCGCACGCCGCATCGCCACCCTGGTTGCCGCACTCGCGCTCGCGGCCACCGCCACCGGATGCACCAACACGCCAACCGCAACACCCACCGCCAACATTGCGGACTCACAGGCCGCTTTGGACGCGCTGAACAACGCCCGTGAGATCACCGCCACCAAGAGCCTCCTCTCGTGGGGTGATGAATGGGGGATCGAAGCCGACGGAAACAAGGTCGGCACCGTCACCGGACAAGCCCTCTACGCAATCGGCGACGTTTACTCCCTGGTCACCACGAGCGGCAATCTTGTCGCCTCTGAGAGTGAGAACTTCCAGCCGATCACGCACGCGGCCACCGGACTCAGACAGCCCGACAGCAACAGAAGAACCCGCCTCACGAATAGTCGCCCGCGGCTCCTCGAACCCAAACGAGCCGCCCGACTTCTCCAAAGTCACCGACGCACCCTCAACAACGCGATAGGAAACCACGACATCACCGTCATAGCACCTAATGGCGAGAGGACCGGGACGCGAGCCGCCATGAGTGTTCACCTTACTATCGCCCACGATATAACAGTTGCCAGACAGCGTGGACGATTCAACGCCATTCGTATCGTACACCGTCACCGTGTTCACATTCTCACTCCACGTGAGCGCCCTCTCAACATCTTCAATCAGCGGATTAGGAACGAGGAAATAGTGAATCAGGAGCACAGCAATAACAAACGAAACCACGCGCACCATAAACCTACGCAGCTCCTCGCGTTCCGTCAACGGCTCACCCTCATCAGAAAACTCGCGCATGGGGACGACAACAGGCGGAATCATCCGCCACTCACACCAGTTTACCATCACTCAGAGGGAAACGCTCGTTCAACGCGCGCTCGCACTCCACCGCCTCATCCAAACCCCCAACACGACCCGCCATACTCGCGCACCCTTGCAGCCGCCTCATCCGCACCCATCTCACCGTTGCTCCCGGTGAACCGCAGCGCGTAAGAGAACCCGCCATCCTCACGCCAATCCACATGACGCAGCATCGGACGCTCACCCACAGAAAAGCCACGAACGACACTCATCGGGAACTCGAAGCACACCGTCGGATGCGCGCCATCACCGTCAGGCGCACCCAGCATGAAAATCGTCAACACGCCGCGCCCCACAGTGACACTACTCACGATGCCCTCGACACTGAGAGCATCCACATCCCACAGCATATCCTCGTCCGTGGCGGTGACAACCACGCGCTGACGGCGCTTCCTCGCCTCACCAAACGCGTCCACTTCACGCACCACGCTCACGCGCGGACACTTACACATGTCATCAGCCAACGGAATAAGCTCGGAAACGCGGCCACACCGCCACCACCAGAGCTACGCGCCACACCGTCACGCCCCTACACATGTAGACACGAGAGGCATTAGCGTGATGCACTTTATGTACCAACAACAAACACCACCACGGAAAGAAAGCACACCCATGCAGACCACCATTCTTTTCAACACGCCCATGAGGATCGACAGCATCTTCCAGAGCGCAAGCGTCATTGGATTCCAAGAGCACGGCAACATCCACAACACCGTTCTCGTGCGCATCGACGTGAACCCCTACGCGCCCCACATCGTCTGCGCTACCGACCGCACCGAATACATTGCCGTAGCCATCGACAAGAACGGCACCGTTTACGGCACCACCACCACTGGTATGCGCGTTCCCCTCACCAAAACACCCTACACCACACCCGAGAGCGCCACACTCACGCAAGTTGGGGAAATGTGGGTCGGCTCCCGCTACCGCTTCTACGCCGACGAGGACACCACCTTCACCGACGAAGAAACCGGCGAACAGGTGGACATCAACAGCGACGACATCGAGGACAACCTACCCGTAGGCGCTACGCTCACCATGCGCGACAAATACACGTCCGTCACCGTGCGCCGCACAGGTGAATGCTCATACAACATCAACGGGTACGAAACAGACCACTCCGGCGCACCATACGACGCGCAGGATGCGCTCGACTTCATCTTCAAATGGTACGGCGCAACCACACGCCACACCATCACCCGCCCATAGCGAGGCGACGCAAACCCCCTCGGCGGGACGCAACCAAGCACATGAAAGGTTGCGCCCCGCCCGTTTTTACGCCCAAAAACGTGTATTTCAATAATTTAAGTACCTCGCGCTCCGGGTTGTCCGAAAGGACCGTGTGTTAACAAAGGGAAAGTCAGGCGCGTGGCCGGGTACTAACGGTGGGAACAGCGCGGCTTGGCAGTCAACTACGACAATGACCCCAGCACGCGGCTGGGTGCTGATAGGAGAAAAGGCGCGGCTTGGCAGTCAACTACGACAATGACCCCAGCACGCGGCTGGGTGCTGAT
>ERZ773197.277-NODE-277-length-42608-cov-7.647122_pt1 | contig 42608 bp, 37 predicted proteins | sample MGYA00580999_ERZ773197 | MGnify/ENA primary metagenome ERZ773197 (study PRJEB29015, sample SAMEA2738166) | human oral metagenome | biome: human oral; feature: human-associated habitat; material: saliva | place: China | collected 2185 ...
GAAAATCCATGTATCGGCGGGAACATTATGAGCGTATGTGGAGCTATTCCCATGAACTTTACGCCTATTCCGATGAGGAGCTGGAAGATGTTTTTGAGTATCATCACGGAGGAGAACGAATTCGGAAGGCCTTTGCCATCTGGGAGCAGGTGAAAAAGGAGTGGAGAGCAGATAGATAAGTTCCTACCCCGCGTTGACAGAAAACTGCAGGATAGGTAAAATAAGAGAGTTCCATTGTTCCCTTAGTTAAATGGATATAACAAGCGCCTCCTAAGCACTAGTTGTGAGTTCGATTCTCGCAGGGAACATTCGTTCTTGCAGCAATGATTAGAGAGATTCGTTGCTGCAATTTTTGTTTTTACAACAGAGTTTGAGTGTGTGCAAGAGTAAGAGATTATGTGTAAAGCAGTTGTATTATCATTTCATAGATTGATATTTAGAATATTTTGAAAGAGGGCATAAAGTGCAGCACAAGAATATCAAAAAAGAATGTGAAGAGCTTTGGGCAAAAAATAAATATAATGTGCTGAGTAAATCCCATAAGGCATATCTGGATATCCGAGAGTATTTGAAAGAAAAGGAAGTGGATATTGCATATCTACAGGAAAAAATACAAAATGCAAGGAATCTAAAAGAAAGTAAAAAAGATTTTAACAATGCCATTCTTCATGTATGGGGATATTTCAAAAAAGACGCAAGTGAAACGGAAAAACAAGGATTATTTGAGATATTAGAAGAATATATGAAAGGGGAAAATAGTCAGGAAGCTGTGATTCAATATCTTAACGCTTTACTAAAGAAATATCCCAACAAATATTTGCAAGAATCCACTTTATTAACAGGAGAAAATTAATGAGACTATGGCATGAGCAACTGATTCCCTTATTGCCGAAAAATCAGCTTCTTGGACAACATAGAGAGTGCTGTGCCCTTAGAGGGAATGGGTGGAATAAGAAGCATAAAACAGTAGATTATACATTTTCCTATTCTCCATATCACTTATTTATCTTTCATTCTTTAGTTATGGATGAAATGGAAAAAAGAGGGTATAAGGTTTCTGAAGAGTGGAGAGATAAAAATTATAGAGGAAAGACAGCAGAAAAATACGATAATCTTGAAGAAAAAATGATAGAAAGTCCAATTTACAAAGAGCATAATGGGGAATATCTGCTCGAGTGTATAGAAAACTTGCGAAATAAGGGTATAAAAATAGAACTATAAATGTTTTAATGGTTTATATTACTAAAGCTTATTACTCTCAAAAGGAGAGATAAGCTAATGATTCATGTAGCATCTTTTTATTCAGACACAAACCACTGTTAAAGGAGGATTACTATGTTGGAAGTTGGAACAAAGGCACCGGATTTTACATTGCCGGATCAGAATGGAAACATGCACTCTCTGTCAGAGTATAGAGGAAAGAAGGTCATTTTATACTTCTACCCAAAGGACAATACCGCCGGTTGCACGAAGCAGGCTTGCGGCTTTGCAGAACGATATCCCCAGTTCACAGAGAAGGGTGCTGTGGTTCTGGGCGTCAGTAAGGACAGCGTGGCTTCCCACAAGAAGTTTGAAGAGAAATACGGACTGCCCTTTACTATTCTTGCCGATCCGGAGCTTGTGGCAATTCAGGCCTATGATGTATGGCAGGAGAAAAAGAACTACGGTAAGACCTATATGGGTGTGGTTCGTACCACATATTTGATTGATGAAGAGGGAAAGATTGCCAAAGCTTTTGACAAGGTAAAGGCGGCGGATAACCCGGAGCAGATGCTGGGAGAATTGGGATAGTAAGTATCGGGCTCATACTACTCCATGTTCAGACTTATATTGCCGAAAATTTCTCTATTATTTTGATTTTTGCAACTCTTATTTGTATGAGTAGGTATTCTCTGTTTTCTGTTTGCAATTCAAAAGTTCCATTTGAAATTGCCACATTATAATGTATACTAATATAAACAAAAAAATATATATAGTTTATAATAGTAAACGTTAAATGGGGTGCATTGGATGAAGAAAGCTGCATATAACATACTTCCGGGTACAGAAGAAATACTAAAAACCATGGGTGAGCAGATTAAGCTTGCCAGACTCAGACGAAGCCTGTCTTCAGAGCTGACCGCAGAACGTGCCGGAATCAGCCGGGCATCTTTGTGGAAGGTTGAAAAAGGTGATCCATCTGTAGCAATGGGAATCTATGCGGCAGTTTTGCATGCTCTAAACAATCTTGATAAAGATCTTCTACTGCTTGCAAAGGATGATGCGCTTGGTAGGCAAATTCAAGATTTGAATCTGGTAACAAGAAAGCGTGCACCAAGGAGGAATAAATAGTGGTATCTAAAGAAAAGACAATTTTCGTCTACGATGACTTTAGCATGCAGAATCCAACACTAATGGGAATCCTCTATGTTAATAGCTTAAAGGGCGGGGAGTCTTATTCCTTTGAATATGACAGAGAGTGGCTCAAAAAGACCTCACTAAAAATCACATTGGATCCTGAACTTATGCCATATTCCGGAAGACAATATCCCTTCGGCAAAGCGATTTTTGGACTATTTTCAGATTCTTCTCCCGACCGTTGGGGGCGTGTTCTTATGAATAAACGCGAAAGAATATTGGCAGAAAAGGAAGGTCGTAAACCGGCTAAACTCTATGACAGCGATTATCTATTGGGAGTATATGATGAGACGAGACTGGGAGGAATTCGATTTAAAACAGAGCCTAATGGGGCCTTCCTTTCAGATGATAAAGAAACAGCTGCACCGCCTTGGACAAGTCTTCGGACGTTAGAGGAAGCTTCCAGAAATTTTGAAAATGAGGATACTGCTTTATCTGAAAAATGGTTAAACCAACTAATAAGACCAGGCTCATCTCTTGGCGGTGCCAGACCAAAAGCTACTGTGATAGATCCGAAAGAACAGCTTTGGATTGCAAAATTCCCTTCAAAGAATGATGAAAATGATACCGGAGCATGGGAGATGGTAACACATGATTTGGCGAAGCTCTGTGGACTACATGTTCCGGAGGCAAAACTTGAAAAATTTTCCAATCTTGGAAGCACCTATTTGGTTAAGCGCTTTGATCGTATTTTGAGTAAGCGAATACACTTCGCTTCTGCTATGACGTTGCTTGGAAAAACAGATGGAGCTTCTGCTGCAGACGGGACAAGTTATCTGGATATTGCTGCTTTTATAAAATCCTATGGCGTGCAGCCAAAGCAAGATTTGATTGAACTATGGAAACGTATTGTTTTTAATATGGCTGTTAGTAACACGGATGATCATCTACGAAACCATGCTTTCATTTTCACAAAAAATGGCTGGAGGCTTTCACCTCTTTACGATGTAAATCCGATTCCCTATGGGGATGAGTTATCTTTAAATGTTGACGAAGAGGATAATAGCATCAACATTGACCTTGTAATACAGACGGCTGTCCGATTTGGAATTTCCGAGACGGATGCAACGACCTACGCAAAAGATATTCTGACTGTTGTAAAAGAAAACTGGGAGAAGCAAGCTACAGCTTGCGGATTGTCCCGCCGGCTTATTGAAGAAATGCGTCCCGCCTTTAGTGCTTGCTATAGATAAATAAGATTTAGCGGCAGTTCAAATGGATTCAAAAATATCTTACTGTACTGCTCTGTAGCGTGTGGTAAGACTACCCCCCAGTTTTATAATCTGACCCCGATCCACCATGGTTTTTAGAATGCGGCCTGCAGTAGATTGGCTGACTTCCAATAGCTCTTGCACTTCCTTTCTGGTGATTTCTTTTTGTCTGGAAAGGATTTGCAGGATTTGCTCCTCAGGGGAGGGCAGTGCAGGGAAGGGCGCTACAGAATAAGGAGCTACAGAATAGATGACACTGTCCTCTTTTACGATTTGTCCTGCATTGGTGTTGGGAAGGATGATTTTAAAGGCATTATTGCTACAGATAATGGAGGGCTGTTTCCATTTTCCAAAGTAGCTGTCCATGATTTTTTTAATGCCGGTTCCATAGGCTTCTATTAATTGCAAACGATAGAATACATTGGCAAGATGAGGGTTTCGGCAAACGGAAATCCCTAATTTGATATCCGCAAGTTCCAATCCTGTGGGTAGGCCGCCAAGAGTCACAAACTCCATATGATCCGGATAAATACTGATAAGGGTAGCGGCATGGAAGGCGTAGTCTCGGTGTATCAAGGAATTGAGCAGTGCCTCCCGGACGGCCACTTCCGGATAATCCCGATTATCAATCCGCAGCAATTTATCAAAGCTGGCATGTACTTGGTTGTGAAGGTCGATATAGTCGTATACATCATGAAGCTGTTGCATAAGGGAACCGGAAAACTCTCTACGATCTTTAAAGATAGTTTCCGTACCGCTTTCAAAAACGGCAACTTTAATAGAGTAGGGACATTGATTGGAGAGTAGTAGGGCAAGATTTGTATAAAGCTTGTCGGCGGACTGCATGTGGAGTGTTTGCATTTGGGCCTGTGCGAAAGAAATCTTACGCGTTTTAAATTCCTGCTTTAGGGCATCAAAGCTTAAGGTTTGATTTAGGGAACGCATCTCTTCGAAACTGTCACCATCGGTTTCCTTAATCATTTGCCGGATGGCAGTATCGCTTGCAGGAACGGAAGAATATCCTTGCCTTACATAGACTCCTTCAGGCCGTAGTCCTTTTTTTGCTAGATAGTATGGACGGTTGGTCCCTCTTTGGACATGGACTGCGATAACGGATTTTCCCTCCAGTTCCAGTGTCTCATAGTGGATGAACATGGTGACATCCGGTTTAACACTGTCTCTGACCATGTTGGAGATTTGTAACGCTGAGTCATCTGCATTTTCTACGCCAATAATTTCTCCTTGATCTGTTATTCCGACATAGATAGTCCCCCCGTTACAGTTGGCAAAAGCAATAATTTCTTTTTTGATATCATCTTGTACGATTGATTTTAGTTCGACAGTTTCTGATTCTTGAAACTTCATTTCATCACCTTCCACTTTCTCAAGATGCTCTAATTTATATTTCAATTCAATCTATTTAATTTACTTTGCTTTTTCTGCTCGCTTTAATTTCTAATTTCTCTACTCTTACTAATCATTCTAATCATTCTAATCACATTTGTCAAGAAGAGTGATTAGAATATGCTATTTCGTGCCTTTCTTATCGCAACCTTGTTTTTTCACAAGGGAAATGACCGCTGTCTATTAGTGGTAGGTGCCTTATTTTTTGAAGGATCGGGAAACTTGCTTTCTTCCCGGGCAACAGCAAGAAAATAGCGTAAATTTTTAATATCCATAAGGATTTTCCTTTCCAGCATATAGAATCCAACGATATAAAAAAATAGAATATCGTGATATTCATTATAACCATTAGCAAAACAACAGAAAAGAGATTATAGTGGGCTTGTCAAAGGGAAGTATAGGGTTGTCGAAGGAAAGAAGAAAAAGGAGGAAGGAATATGTTTAAGACAGAAGAGCTGAATTTAGTAAAAGAGTGGGATAAGGTATTTCCAAAAAGCGATAAGGTAAATCATAGCAAGGTTGTTTTTCCAAACCATTTCGGTATCACTCTTGCAGCAGATCTATATGTACCGAAGAATGCGAAAGGCAAGCTTCCTGCCATTGCGGTAAGTGGTCCCTTCGGTGCATGCAAAGAGCAATCCTCAGGTCTTTATGCACAGACTTTAGCAGAGAGAGGATTTCTTACTATTGCATTTGATCCTTCTTTTACAGGAGAATCGGGGGGATATCCCAGAGCGATGAATTCTCCTGACATCAATGTAGAAGATTTTCAGGCAGCAGTGGATTTCCTTTCTGTACAGGAAAATGTTGATCCTGAACGAATCGGAATTATCGGTATTTGTGGATAGGGTGGTATGGCTTTACAAGCTGCCTGTCTGGATACAAGAATTAAATCAACCATGACCTCCACCATGTATGATATGTCACGAATTGCCGGAAACGGATATTTTGACTCCGCTGACAATAAGGAGGACAGAAAGAAGGCTCGTGAAGCAATCAGTGCTCAGAGAACAGAGGATTTTAGAAAGGGAAATAATGCCAGACAGGGTGGCGTAGTAGATCCTTTTCCGGAAGATGCTCCTTTCTTTGTAAAGGATTATCATGATTACTACAAAACTCCTCGCGGATATCATGCAAGATCTTTAAATTCCAATGAAGGATGGAATGCATCTTCCGGTACATCCCTAATGAATACCAGACTTTTTACCTATGCAGGAGAAATTGATAGTGCAGTCCTCATGGTTCATGGGGAGAAGGCACATTCTTGCTATATGAGTAGGGATACTTTTAAGTTGCTTAAGGGGGAGAATAAAGAACTGCTGATTATACCGGATGCGGCGCATACGGATTTGTATGACGGAGGCGGAAAGAATGCTATTCCGTTTGACAAGATGGAAAGCTTTTTCAAAGAATATCTGAAGTAAAAGCAGATAATAGCAGTTAAAAACTATTACTCAACAAATAAGATACCGAACGCTATGCCGGCGGTACTCGTTACAAATTAAAGGGGCTGTAAAAATCAAAATAAATAAATAGGTTTTCGGCAATATAGGTCTAAATGAGGGGTAGTCTGAGCCCGTCGGTACTTGCGAAAAACAAGAGAATCGAAGTTTTTCGCTTAGTATCCGATACGTGGCGAAGCTAGCGAGAGCGTGCCCCAAATTTAGACCTATATTGCTTAGAAAACTATTTTGATTTTTTACAACTCCTTTTTCCTCATTTATAGAATTTTCTAACTGGGATCAAACCAAGGATTATACTGATGCAGATTATGCAGCATTAAAATAATCTAAATTCTAAAAGAGACTCTTAAAATAATGGTGCGATTCTCAAAATGCTGAATCGCATCATTATTTTATTAATTCATGGAAGGGAAGACTTGGAAGCGAAAGAAAGAAAATTCGTTCTATGGAAACTCTTTATATCAACATTATATTTAAGCACGTTTACGTTTGGTGGAGGATATGTCATTGTTACATTGATGAAAAAAATTTGTGGATGCGTATCACTGGATTAAAGAAGAGGAAATGCTGGATTTAGTAGCTATAGCGCAATCTTCCCCGGGAGCAATTGCTGTAAACGGAGCCATAGTTGCCACACTAGGTTGCATATTGCCGTCCTGTATTATCGTTACGCTACTGCTTCTCAGAAAGACAAAAATAAATCCTGTAAGTGTTATGATTATAGCCGGCTTTCTAAGAGTAGCAAGCTCTATCCTCTAAACAGTAGGATTTTTACAATATAATAAAAATGCCGGTCCTTAAGGACCGGCTAAAAAACGAAATCTATGTGGGTTATCTATGGTAATTCAAAAAATTAATAGTTGTAAGAATAGTGGGTAAAGTAGTCTGCGTAAAATGTAAGCAGCAAATCAAAAAGGCGGTAATACAGGTTTTTGCTAACGACTGTTCTGCATTCCGAGGGAGAGAAACTGTAATCTCGAGTATGTTTTGCGCTTTTTAGAAAAACCATAGCAAGATTTGTTCCTGCTGAACCGCTTGATTCAGAGATTTTACCAAATGTTATAGCAAAAATGATAAAAAAGAAGAATTGGCAAATATACTTTTGTTAAATATATTATTTTATGCATGTTTAAAATAATTTAGGATATTGTTTTTTTTCACTTGTTTCTATATGCTGTTCTATAATGGATGATTGTCTATAGTATATACAAAAAGACGAAGGAGGACATAATATCTAATGGACGAAAAAAAGTATTTGAAGTGGTATAACAAGCTTGGTTATGGTTCCGGTGATTTGGCAGGAAATATAGTTTATGCATTTCTTTCGTCATTTGTAATGCTATATCTTACCAATACAGTAGGGTTAAATCCCGGTATCGTAGGAACTTTAATCATGGTGTCGAAATTATTTGACGGCATAAGCGACATGTTTTTTGGAACGATGATTGATAAAACAAAGAGTAAACTGGGGAAAGCAAGACCGTGGATGCTTTATGCATATATTGGCTGTGCCGTGACTCTTGTGGTCAATTTTGCCATTCCGGATAACTTAGGAACGACGGCACAATATGCTTGGTTCTTCCTTGCCTATACACTCCTAAATGCGGTGTTTTTTACTGCTAATAACATTGCGTATGCTTCTCTGGTTACCTTCTGCACCAAAAATAGTAAGGAACGTGTGGAAATGGGTTCACTTCGTTTCATTTTTGCGTTTTCAACAAGCTTAATCATCCAGTCTGTTACTGTTCAGTTTGTTCGATATCTTGGCGGTGCTGCTGCCGCATGGAGAACGGTTGCCATTGTATATGCCGTTATAGGATTGGTAGTCAATACAATTTCCGTTTTCTCTATTAAGGAGCTGTCAGAAGAAGAATTAAATGCAGGAAAAGAGCATATTGAAGAGAAATGCGGTTTAATCGAAGCTGCCAAACTCCTTTTCTCCAATAAATATTATCTTATGATTTGCATGGCTTTTATTTGCCAGCAGATTTATTCTGCTATGCTGAATATGGGTATTTATTACATGATTTATATTCTTAAGAATGAGAATTTGTATTCCGTGTTTTCTTGGGCAATTAATATTCCGGTTATTATTGCCATGTGTATTACACCGATGCTGGTTGAAAAGATGAATGGTCTATATCGGATGAATCTTGCCGGCTATATATTAGGTACGGCAGGTCATGTGGGTGTGATTTTTGCCGGCTATATGGGAAGTGTACCTTTGATGCTGGCCTTTACTGCAATTGCCGCACTGGGAATGGCGCCTTGGCAAGGAGACATGGGGGCAGTTGTAGCAAGCTGCTCTGAATATACCTATCTTACAAAACGCAAGCATATTGATGGAACGATGTACTCCTGTACATCTTTTGGAACCAAGATTGGAGGTGGCATAGGAGTTGCTCTTTGCGGATGGCTACTGGAAGCCAGCGGTTTTGTTAAAGAGTCTGCCGTACAACCGGAATCCTGTTTGAGTATGCTTTATGTCATGTATTTGTGGATTCCGATGATTTTGTCATTATGTATAACTTTTATCATGTCTAAAATGAATGTTGAAGAGGCAAATCAGAAGCTGAAAGCACAAATAGAGGGACATTGATATGCATTATGAGGGAATCGAGAATTGCTGATCAGCTTGCAATGGAACGAGGGAAAATTTCCTTTATCGGAGTTTATTAAAACAGTAGAGTATTGTTCACGAACGCCCTTGAGGATAGGTATCAGAGGTTTGCAAAAAAGAAAGGAGCCCTATGAACGCTTGCATAAAATGGTTGGATAATCCGGAAATTTTTCGTGTGAATCAATTGGATGCACATAGTGACCATTCATACTATATGGATTATGCGGATATGGGAAAAACGGATAATCCTTTATCACAGTCACTGAATGGTCAGTGGGAGTTTGCTTTTAGCAAAAATGCAGCGAGTAGGCCCGGCAACTTTTATGAAGAGGGATTTGATGCTTCCGATTTTGATAAAATCATGGTGCCGGGGCATATCGAACTAGCCGGATATGATAAGATTCGCTATATCAATACCATGTATCCATGGGAAGGCAAAGAGTACCACCGAGGTGCGTATAGCCTGGACAGCACGGGAGCAGAGGAAGGAATGTTTTCGGAAGCGAGCTATAATCCTGTGGGCTCTTATCTTAAACATTTTGATTTAAAACCGACGATGCTTGGAAAAAGAATCCGCATTTGCTTCGAAGGAGTAGAGGAAGCGATGTATTTGTGGATTAATGGGCAGTTTGTGGGTTACGCTGAGGATAGTTTTACACCCTCTGAGTTTGATCTTACACCGTATATTCGTGAAAAAAATAATATCCTTGCCGTACAAGTTCATAAAATGAGTACAGCAGCATTTTTGGAAGATCAGGACTTCTTCCGTTTCTTTGGAATCTTTAGAAATGTTACGTTGAAAGCAGTGCCGGATGTCCATATGGAGGATGTGTGGTTTAAGCCTGTATTGAACCCGGACAATGAACATGGAAGTGTAGCGGTGAGCATGAGAGTATCTGCTCGAAAGCAAGTCACTGTCCATGCGCAGTTTGTGTTGAGAGATAGAGAAGGGAATGTGGTTGCAGAGAGCAGCACTCCATTGCAAGGCTTAAACGGAAACCTCACGGGAGAAATATATACGGATGTTGGCGCAATTCATTCTTGGGATAACCACCACCCCTATCTATATCAAGCAACAATTGCGTTAAAAAATGCCGAGAATGGAGAGTTACTGGAGCTTGTACCGTATGATATTGGCTTTAGAAGAGTAGAAATCATGGATAAGGTCATTTATCTAAATGGAAAGCGTCTCGTCATCACAGGGGTTAACCGTCATGAATGGAGCCCAAAGACCGGAAGATGCATCGGAATGGAGGAGATGCATTCCGATATAGCATGTATTTTGAAAAATAATATCAATTCCGTACGTACCTGCCATTATCCGGATCAAATCCCCTGGTATTTTCTTTGCGATGAAGCCGGAATTTATGTCATGGCAGAGTGCAATCTTGAAAGCCATGGAAGTTTTCAAAAGCTCGGTGCTATTGAACCGTCTTGCAACGTGCCGGGGTCTATTCCCCAGTGGAAAGAAGCTGTTATGGATCGTGCAAGAACCAGCTTTGAAACTTTTAAAAACCATACTTCGATTTTATTCTGGTCTCTAGGAAATGAGTCCTATGCAGGCGATGACATCGAGGCTATGAACGTTTATTTTAAGGATAAGAAGGATGGACGTTTAGTTCATTATGAAAGTTCCTATTATAATAGAGCATACGAAGATACAATTTCAGATATTGAGAGTAGGATGTACGCAAACCCCAAGGATGTAGCGGAATATTTAAGTGATAAACCGAAAAAGCCGTACATTTTATGCGAGTTTATGCACGATATGGGGAACTCAATGGGCGGCCTTGGGGATTACATGAAGCTGATTGATGAATTTGACCTGTATCAAGGCGGATTTATTTGGGACTTCATAGATCAGGCAATCTTGGTAAAAGATCCGGTTACAGGGAAGGATGTTCTCCGTTATGGCGGTGATTTTGAAGATCGACCTGCCGATTATGAATTTTCTGCAAATGGTATTTTATTCGCAGACCGTAGAGAGAAACCGGCAATGCAGGAAGTGAGGTATTACTATGGCTTATACAGATAATGAAAAATTAAGGGTGGTATATGGCGATTTTACTCTTGGCGTACATGGAGAGGGGTTTAGTTACATTTTTTCCTATGCCCAGGGGGGGCTTGAATCGATAGTGAAGGATGGATATGAATGGCTATTCCGGTGCCCTAAGCCTACATTTTGGAGGGCTTTGACAGATAATGACAGAGGAAGTAAATTTCACATTAAAAGTGGTCATTGGCTAGCAGCGGATATGTTTATTGATTGTCAGGACATTACGGTCATTATGGATGGAGCGGTGCAGAATTGTAAGGCACCGGATAACAACAGCTATGGTGGAGATGTATCGGCAAATGAGATTACGGTCAAGTATCTGTATAAGACCATTTCTGTTCCCGTCACAACGGTTATGGTATCATATACCGTAAATACTTCTGGGAAAATCAAAGTAGATGTACACTACGATGGCAAGAAGGATCTTCCGGAATTTCCGGTTTTTGGCATAAGGTTTATTATGCCCACACTTGCAGAAAAGTATATTTATAAAGGCTTGTCAGGAGAGACGTATCCGGATCGAAAAGCGGGTGCGCAACAAGGTGTATTTGAAGTTACCGACCTGAGCCTGACCCCTTATATTGTGCCTCAGGAATGTGGTATGAGAATGGATACGGAATGGCTTGAAGTTACACGCCGTACAAGTCTGGACAACAGCAAAACGGATGTATCTAATCACACGCTTCGGATCGAAAAGGCAGACGCCAAATTCGATTTTTCATGCCTGCCGTATACTGCAAGTGAAATTGAGAATGCTTTACATCATGAGGAATTACCGCCGGCGAGAAGAACGGTGTTGTGTATTTATGGTGCAGTTCGTGGTGTTGGTGGCATAGACAGTTGGGGAACCGATGTTGAAGATGCTTATCATATCAGTGCAGAAAAAGATATCGACTATTCGTTCTATATTTGCTGATAGGAAATGACATAGCATGTATCCGGTTATAAAAGGCCAAGGCAAGGGATGAGGTAATTTGCCTAAAATTTTACGAACTATCGATGCCCCTTTGATTCTTGGCGCAAGATAAATTCTTGACACCTTCATTTTGATGGGTATAATGCTAGATAAAAGCATAAAACGGCGATTAGATTGTGTGCAAAGTCGCTAAAAACTTGTTGAAATTGGAGGAATAGTATGAAGAAAAGAAAACTCTTATCCCTTGCCTTGGCTTTAGTCCTGGGGCTTTCTCTGCCGGGCTGTGCGAACAATGCATCCAAGGCGGAAAGCGAGAAGGGCAGTGCTGCGGCAGGAGAGACAAAGGCTGAGGAGGCAGGCGGAGAAAAGGCGGAAGCCTCTGAGGGAGTTAAGGAGATGAAGCTTCCCACCTTCCTGGCAGGAGAGAATGTTGGCGCTAAGTTTTTCCTTCCTCAGGTAGAGCGTTTTAATAAGAAGTATGAAGGAAAATATAAAATCACTGTGGAAGAGGTGGTACAGGATTCTTATGCGGAGAAGATTAAGCAGTTGGCTACCCAGAAGAAGCTTCCTGCTTTGGTTCATAGTCCCGGCTCCGGCGGAATCGATGCCCAGTGGTTTAAGCAGGTGATTTTGGACAATGACCTTGCTTACGATTTGACTGATTTTGCCAAGGAAACTCCGGAGCTTTCCGATTTGTGGATTCCGGAATCCAGAGAGTATTGTACCTATAACGGTAAGCTGGTGGTTTCTCCCATGCTGGTGATTCGTCCTATCGGTATGTTTTACAACGAAGACCTGTATAAGCCGGAGAAAAGCCTTGGAGAGCTTAGTTATGACGAGTTTGTTTCCTCTTTAGGGGACAACAAAATCGCTTTTATGACCTCTGAAAATGCTTGGACCACTACTTTGATGCTTTCCGCTCTTGTAGGAAATGAAGAGGGTGGAGCAAAGCTTTTACAGGACAGCGTAAAGGATAAGCTTTGGGATTATACGGAAGAGCCATTTGTAAAGGGCGTAGAAAAGCTACAGACCCTTTTACAGAAGAATGCTTCCGCAAATACCTTGGGAGCAGCTTATGCAGATGCAGCCAATGCTTTTATGAGCAACAAGGCCGCTGTAATTCCCAACGGTTCCTGGATGGTTTCCGAATTCAACGAGGAATCCAAGGACAAGTGGAGTAACGATTTTAAAGGATCCTCCGTGCATGCCGGCATTTATCCCGGAAATATTGCATTAGCAAATCCTGCAGGCTACGGAGATTTCTGGATTCCCGCTACTGCAAGCGATGACGAGAAGGAAGTGGCTAAGGCATTCCTTGCTTTCCGCGGCAGTCAGGAAGAGCTAGAAGCCTATCTTTTGGCAGAGGGCGGAACCGCACCAAAGCTGAAGTATAGCGAGGACTTCTTGAATAAGCTTAAGGAAAACCCCTTGTTATACGAGTACAATCAGAGCGTAAATGATGATACAAAGTATGTACCTATCTTAGGGGATGTATTCCCGGCTTCTATCGGGGATCAGGAATTCGGAAAGCTCTTACCAAAGCTGATTGACGGAAGCTTGAGCCCGGAAGAGTTCTGTAAGGAACTTACAAAAAAGGCAGAAGAGGCAAAGCAGTAATACTTATTCAGTAAAAGGTTAAAGTATTGCCATGCTAAAGTACGAAGTAGAACAGCCGGAGAGTGGTATTAGGCTAATAGAAAAACAGTACATAGGATATTAGCCAATAGAAATTTAGTAAAGCAGATTAGGAAATAGAAAGAGTAAAGGGGAGTAAAATAGGATGAAAGCATCAAGCTTGGAAAGACGGATTTATAAGTGGATTGCCCTGTTTTTGCTCCCCTCCTTTTTAGTTTTTCTCTTCTTTTATTTACAGCCGATTCTCAGTATTTTTCTCACTTCCTTTACGAAGTATGACGGCTTTAACCGTCCCCGTTTTGTGGGATTGCAGAATTACATACAGCTTTTTGGGCAGGAATCCTTTCAGCTTTCCATGAAGAATCTTTTTTTGTGGTCTCTTATTGCCACCACTCTTCATGTGGGCTTTGGAACGATTCTTGCTTTTATTTTGTTCCAAAAACCTAGAGGCTGGAAATTCACCAGAGCGGTTTTTATGGTGCCCAATGTGATTTCCGCAGCAGCTTGGGCTCTGATTTATCGTTTCATTTTCAATGATGAAATGGGCTTTATGAACGGGCTGATTCGCCTCTTCAACAAGGACTTTCATCACCAATGGTTCTTTGAATCTCCTTATGCCTTCTGGGCGGTGACGCTCACCTGGCTTTTTTATGCGGTGATTGTAACCCTCCTAGTGATGAATGACCTCTATTCCATTCCGGAGGAGGTATTTTCCGCGGCGAAGGTGGACGGCGCCAATACTCTTCAGATTCTTTGGCATATCGAGCTTCCTATGTGTCGTATTTCCATCGGAACCTCCATCATTGCCTCCATTACAGCCAGAATTGCCATGTATGAGCAAATCGCCCTAACCACTTCCGGAGGGCCGGGAAACGACACCATGAACCTCCCCCTCATCCTGATGAAGAACATTTTGGACTTAAAATACGGTTTGGCCAATGCCAGCGGCGTGATGATGTTCCTGGCAGGAATTTTGGTACTGCTTTTGGTGCATAAGGCCTTTCGTTTAAATGAAGGGATTTATGACTAAAAGTAGAGGTTCGTGAAAGTGTAGAGCTTTCAGATGAAATGAAGCATTACGGTCTAAGCGAAGGGGTTTATCAAAATGAAAGCATTTTTGCAAAATAAAGAAAATATCAATGGAAAGAAAAAGAAGGGGGTCTTATCCTCCCTTCTCATTGGATTGCTTTTGTGCTTTACCATTTTGATTTCTCTCTTCCCGATTGTGTGGGTGATTTTATCTTCCTTTAAAACCAATGCGGCGATTTTGTCGGATCCCTTTTCCCTACCCACAGGCTTCTCTTTAGAGCCCTACAGCTATATTTTTTCCAAGTATAATTTTGTACAGTATTTTTTGAATTCCACATTGGTTTCCCTTTCCGCAACGCTACTGGCTTTGTTGATTTATGCCATGGGAGCCTATGTTTTTGCCAAGTATAACTTCCCCGGGAAAAATCTGCTTTTTATTCTGTATTCCATCACCCTTTTGGTGCCGGCACAGTCTAAGGCTCAGCCGATATTTTCCCTTTTGATTCATCTAAATCTCTATGATTCTTTGCCGGGACTCAGCCTGGTGTATATTTCCATGGGACTGGCCATGAGCATCTTTGTATTAAGGCCTGCCTTCCTTTCCATTCCCAAGTCTTTGGACGAAGCGGCTATTTTGGAAGGAGCGGATTTCTTCACCGTCTTTTGGAGAATCAACCTTCCCTTGGCTAAGGGCGGTTTGACCACAGCGGGAATTCTTTTGTTCCTTGGAAACTGGAATGAATATTTCTATGCCTCATTGTTGATTAGTTCGGACAAGGCTAGAACCCTGCCATTGGCTTTACAGTTCTTCACAGAGTCCTTCTCCTATAATTACCCCAGACTTTTTGCAGCTTTAACCGTGGTGGTTTTACCGGGAATCTTGCTCTATGCAGTTTTAGAGGAGCAGGTGCAGACGGCAATGGCAAGTTCGGGAATTAAGGGCTAGATTCATAAAAATCCTTGAATTCACCCTGAAAATAAGAGATAATTTTCCTGTCAGGTTCAAAAATGGAAAAGCGACAAGAAAACCCTATTTCACAGATTGGAGGATTTATGCAGCATCGTATATTAGGAGATAATGATTGTCCCATTTTGGAAATTCAGTTAAACCCGGGAGAAAGGGTGAAGATTGAGAGAGGTTCCATGGCCTATATGGCCGGCGTGGAGTTGCAGGGAAAGATGAATTCCGGCGCTAACGGCGGCGGTCTGGGCGGTTTGTTAAGTGCTGTGGGAAGAAGCATTGCCAGCGGAGAAAGCATGTTTATTACTGAGGCTGTCGGCGTGGCTAATGGGGGTAGAATCGGTGTGGCGCCTTCTATTCCCGGTAAGATTGTTCGTTTAGAGATTGGAGAGAGACAGTACCGTCTGAATACCGGAGCGTTTTTGGCCGGGGATTCCACGGTGAGCTATGCCATGAAAATGCAGGACTTGGGAAAGGCGTTCTTCGGCGGCACCGGTGGCCTCTTCGTCATGGAGAGTCAGGGACAGGGAGATCTGTTTGTCAATGCCTTTGGAGACCTTTTGGAGCTGGAGGTGCATCCCGACAGCCCCTTAACCATCGACAACGACCATGTGGTGGCATGGGATAGAAGTCTGGACTACCACATTTCCATAGCCTCCGGAACCTTCGGATTCACCACAGGGGAAGGCCTGGTCAACCGTTTTATTGGAGAGGGAAAGGTGTATATACAGACCAGAAACTTAAGCAGTCTGGCTTCTGCCCTGCCCATCGCCAGAAACAATAAGAACAACGGCAAGGGCGGCTTCGGCTTATAGAGCTTTCTATGTCCTATAAGCAGTTTCGCTTCCACCGTAAACAAAAATACTTTAAAATGAAAAAGGAGTGTCATAAGCCGAGCTTGTGACGCTCCTTTGCGTTAGTGAATTCCTAAACTTTATCTGAAAAGAATATTGATATGTGGAAGAGAAGGGAAAAGTAGGATATACTGCAAAACAGTTTTTGTGAAAGCGAGTTTTTATCCTATGAAGAAAAATGTAAGCGGGCGTGAGCTCTTATTTATTGCCTCCCTTCTCTTCGGCATGTTGTTCGGGGCCGGCAATTTGATTTTCCCGGTATCTCTTGGACAGAAGGCCGGAAATACGGTTGGTTTAGCCACTCTGGGCTTTTGTATTACCGGAGTGGGGATGCCTCTTTTGGCGATTGTGGCCATGGCTCGTACGGAATCCGCCAGCATGTTGGAACTGGCATCAAAAGGGGGAAAAGGTTTTTCCCTCTTTTTTTCCAGTCTACTTTATCTTTGTATCGGCCCCCTGTTTGCCATTCCCAGAACCGCATCGGTTTCCTTTCAGGTGGGGCTTTATCCCTTTATCGGAGAAGCCCATCAGAGGCTAGGGCTGCTGATTTTCACCTTCCTTTTCTTTTTGGCGGCGCTGTATTTCTCCCTTCGACCGGGGAAAATCCTGACCTATGTGGGAAAAATTCTGAATCCGCTCTTCCTCTTCTTTTTGGGGATTCTTTTGCTCACTGCCTTTCTGCATCCTATGGGGGCAATTCAAAGTCTTCCCCCCACAGGAGAATATGCGAAAAACAGCTTTGTCACCGGACTTTTAGAGGGCTACAACACCTTGGATGTGGTGGGGGCTCTGGCCTTTGGGAACATTTTGATTGAGACCATTAAAAATCGGGGAGCGAAGGACGGAAAGGAAGTTTCTCGCCTAAGCATCATTTCCGGAAGCATTACCACGGTGATGATGGCCATCGTCTATTTTGCTTTGGCCTTTACCGGAGCGGCCAGCAGAAGCCTTTTTTCTTTGCAGGAAAATGGCGGAGACATCCTGCATTCCGTTTCCACCCATTACTTTCCACGATTTGGCGGAGTGCTTTTAGGGATTATAATTTGCCTTTCCTGCCTGAAAACGGCGGTGGGGCTGATTACCTCCACCAGTCTGGCCTTTGCGGAAATGTTCCCTAAAGGACTTCCCTATAAAAAGCTTGTGCTGTTGTTTACCTTCTTTTCCTTCGCCATTTCCAACCTGGGCTTAAGCAGAATCATTCAATTTACCGTACCGGCACTTTATTTTATTTATCCCATGAGTATCGTGCTGATTGTACTGTGTCTGATTGGAGAGCATTTTCGATTTGAAAAAAAGATTTTCCAAATCGCCCTGTATGTTACGATGCCCTTTGCCCTGTTGGATGCCTACAAGGCTCTGCCGAAGGAGCTACTGGGGAGAATTCCCTTTCATGGGAAAATGATGGAGCTTCTTTCTTATATTCCTCTTTTTTCTATCGGAATGGGCTGGGTTATACCGGCAGTTTTAGTCTTTCTCCTTTCTTTCCTTTTCTGGAAAATGCGGGAAGGAAAAATGCAGCGTATCGCCTAGAAACAGCAGAAAAAATAGCGGAAGGAATCCTTAAAGATATCTTTCCGCTGTTATTTTCTAAGGACTCTGTGCTATACTCTAAAGAAAAAAAGAAAGGACGGAAGACATGAAGGTTGTTCTTCTTGCAGGAGGCTTAGGCACCAGAATTTCGGAGGAATCCCATTTAAAACCGAAGCCCATGATTGAAATCGGAGAAATGCCCATTTTATGGCATATCATGAAATATTATTCTTCCTACGGTTTTAAGGAATTTATTATTTTGGCAGGCTATAAGCAGTACCTGATTAAGGAATACTTTGCCAACTATTTCCTGCACAATGCGGACATTACCTTTGACATGGGAAAGAATACCATGGAGGTTCATAACAGCGAGGCGGAGGACTGGAAGGTAACCGTGGTGGATACCGGCCTTCACACCATGACCGGCGGAAGACTTAAGAGGGTGGAAAAGTACTTAAAGCATGAGCCCTTTATGCTGACCTATGGAGACGGAGTTTCCGATGTGAATCTGGAGGCTCTTTTGGACTTCCATAAAAAACATGGCAAGCCGGCAACCATCAGCATGGTAAACCTTGCTCAGCAAAAGGGAGTTTTGGATGTGGATGCCGAAGGGCAGATTCGTTCTTTCCGGGAGAAGGAAGAAAAGGATGGCGCGGTGATTAACGGCGGCTTTATGGTGCTGGAGCCGGAAATCTTTGACTATCTTCAGGACGACAATACCATCTTGGAGCAAAGCCCCATGCAGAATCTTGCGGCGGAAGGCAAGCTGATGGGCTATTACCATGACGGCTTCTGGCAGTGCATGGATACCCAGAGAGAGAAGAAGCTTTTGGAAGAGCTGTGGGCAAGCGGCAAGGCGCCCTGGAAGCGTTGGTAGCAAGGGCTCTGTAGAGCGTGTATATTTGTCATGAATCGTTATAGGAAATCCGTAAATCAACAGAGAAGTATCGGCTTTAAGGAAGTAGGGGGAAATGCATTTTCAAGAATTAAAAGCCTTTTATCAGGGGAAGAAAGTATTTTTAACAGGCCACACCGGTTTTAAAGGGGCGTGGCTTAGTTTGATTTTGCAAATGATGGGAGTGGAATGCACCGGCTACGCCTTAAAGGAAGAGCCGGGAGCCTTATTCTCCCTCTTAAACTTAGAAAAAGGGATGCACTCCATCGAGGGGGATGTGCGGGACTATGACCATTTAAGAAAGGCAATGCAGGAGGCGGAGCCGGAATTGGTTTTCCACTTGGCGGCGCAGCCCCTGGTGCGGGAATCCTACCTTTTCCCCAGAGAAACCTACGAGACCAATGTGATGGGAACGGTGAATCTTTTGGAGGCGGTAAGGCATTGTCCCTCTGTTCGTTCCGTGCTGAATGTTACTACGGACAAGGTTTACGAGAATCCGGATCAGGAAGGACACGCCTTTACGGAGGAAGAGAAGCTGGACGGGCATGACCCCTATTCCAACTCCAAGTCCTGCTCGGAGCTGGTTACCCATAGCTACCAGAAATCCTTCTTTTCCGAGGATTCCGCCTATGGAAAAGGAAAAAAATTTCTTCCGCGCATTTCCACTGCAAGAGCGGGAAATGTGATTGGGGGAGGAGATTTTGCCAAGGATAGAATTATCCCGGACTGTGTGCGAAAGAGCATTAAGGGAGAGGCAATCGGCATTCGAAATCCCTATTCTGTTCGTCCCTATGAGCATGTCTTGGAGCCGCTTTTTGTTTATCTGGAAATTGTGGCAAGACAGGCAGGGGAAGAGGGAAAGCAATTTGCCGGCTATTACAATGTGGGGCCGGAGCTTTCCGATGCCATTACCACAGGAGCTTTGGCAGAGCTTTTCGTGGAGTTCTGGGGAGAGAACGCAAGCTGGGAGAATCAGGCAGAGCCCAATGCCCCCCATGAAGCGGGATTTTTACAGTTAAGCACGGAGAAGTTAAAGAAGGTCTTTGGCTGGCAGCCCCGTTATACCGTGAAGGAAGCGGTGGAGAAAACCGTGGATTGGTACAAGGCATGGCACAGAGGAGAAGACTTACTGAAGTTTTCCGAAGCACAGGTTTTGGCCTTTGCCTCGGAAGACCGGGAGTGAAGCTTTAGATTAAGTCGTTAGATTGGGGCTTTAAACGGAATTTTTAGACGAAGAACTAAGCTTGTAGCAATAAGAGTAAAGCTACATTTTGGATAAGAGCCGTAGAAAGGGTAGGGTATGGATTTAGCGGAAAAGCAGAGGCGGGGCTTCGCCATTTTGGAGGAGATTCACCGTATTTGTGAAAAACATAAAATCAGCTACCGCTTAGATTCCGGAACCCTGCTGGGAGCCATTCGCCACGAAGGTTTTATCCCCTGGGATGATGATGTGGACCTTTGCTTTTTACGGGAGGAATGGGAAAAGTTTGAAAGGGTAGCGAAGGAAGAGCTTTCGGAAAACTTTGCTTTACTCATGCCAAATACCTACAGAAACGGTCGTTCCTTTTACGACTTTGTGCCCCGTGTGGTGGATTTGGACAGCAAAAGACGGGAAGTTGAGGGAGAAGAGGATGCCTTTTATGAAGGAAAGCTGAATCACCTTTGGGTGGACTGCTTCATTTTGGATGACTGCCCAAGGAATGCTCTTTTGGATAAGCTGTATCGTTTTCGGCAGCAGATGATCTTCGGCCTGGCCATGGGACATCGGAGGAAGCTGGATTTTCAGAAGTATTCTCCAATGGCAAAGCTCTTTGTGGCAGTTCTTGCCACTTTGGGAAAATGCTTTCCTCTGCCCCTTCTTTTTTCCTTGCAGAACAGGTGGGCTCAGGGAGCAAGAAGAGAAAAGAGCCAAAGAAAAGGAGAGGATTTCCTGTATTTTTCCAACTACCAGCCGGACTTCCAGTATTGTAAAGTGCAATACAGCTGGGAAGAGCCGGTGCAGTATAAGCTCTTTGCCGGAAAAGAATTTCCGGTGCCGAAAGACTATGACAGTGTATTGAAAATGCTATATGGGGATTATATGACACCGCCGAAGAAAGAGGAGCAGGTACCTAGCCACGAGGAAATGATTTAAGTCGGTGATGGGTAGAAGAGCTTGCTAAAGTCGTTGAACAGAGATGGCTAAAAAGTTAGGACGGATAAAAAGCTCAAGAAAAATCATTTCAATGAAGGATTGTTTTAGAGAGAAGGGATGAACTTGGAAAAGATTTGTAGTGTTATTGTTTCCGTATATAACGAGGAAGACAGCTTAGAGCAGTTTTATCAGCATTGCAGTCAGTCTTGCGAAAAATTACAGGAGCTGGGCTATGACTATGAAATCGTCTTTGTGAATGACGGTTCTCAGGATAAAAGTGCCATTCTCTTAGAGGATTTTGCAGAGAGAGACAAGGAACACGTGCGGGTATTGTCTTTTTCCCGAAATTTTGGACATGAGGCGGCTATGACCGCAGGCCTGGATCATGCCAAGGGAGATTTCCTGGTCTTTATGGATGCGGATTTACAGCATCCCCCCGAACTGATTTCGGAAATGCTGAAAAAGTCGGAGGAGGGCTATCAGGTGGTGTCCATGGTGCGCACCAAGAATCCTTCCGCAGGCCTTGTGAAAAATGTTACCTCCGCCCTGTTTTACTGGATTTTAAACCATGTTTCTCCGGTGCATTTTGAGGAAAATGCCTCCGACTTCTTCGGCATTTCCAAAAAGGTGCAGCAGGTTTTAAAGAAGCATTATCGGGAAAAGGTCCGTTATCTTCGGGGCTTTGTCCAGTCCGTAGGCTTTCCCAAAACCAGCATTCGTTATGAGGCGGCGGCAAGACAGGCGGGACACAGTCATTACTCTCTAAGTAAGCTTTGGCAGTTTTCCAAAAACACCCTCTTTACCTTTTCCAATCTGCCCTTACAGCTCGGAATTTTTGCGGCCATTTGCAGTGGAGGACTGGGAACCCTGCTTTTGATTTACACCCTTTTAACCAGAAAGGGCGCCCCCTCCGGCTATGCCACCATCGTGGTGGTGCTTTGCTTTATGTTTGCGGTGCTTTTTTTTGTCATCGGAATTATCGGGGAATATATCGCTATTTTGTTTGAAGAACTGAAGGATAGACCTCTATACATTTTATCGGATAGCAAAAATATCGAAGAGGATTCTGAAGCCTAGCGAAAGCGTGCCCCCTTTCAGACCTGTATTGCATAGAAAACTGTTTCTTTTGTAGAAAAACACCAAACTTCCGAATTCTAAAAAATTCTAAGAATGAAAGAAGAAAACTCTATTTTTTTTTAAAAAAAGAAAAGCTATAATCCTCCTTGTTATTAAACATAGTCGAAAGTTATTTCGAACAGGAGGAAAAAATGAAAAGAATTTTAAGCACTTTGACAGTATCCGCATTGGCCGTATCTATGTTAGCTGCATGTGGCAGCAGCAATGCCGGAAAGACAACTACCGCAGCTGCTGAGCAGAAGGAAAGTGCAAAGGCAACAGAGAAGGCGATGGAAGGAACCAAGGCCGCTGTAGAAGAGATGAGCGGAGACTTCAGCGACAAGAAGGTTGGCGTATGTATCTATCAGTTCTCTGATAACTTCATGACTCTCTTCCGTACAGAGCTGGAAAATTATCTTGTATCCAAAGGATTCAAGAAAGAGAACATCAAGATTATGGACGGTGCTAATGACCAGGCTACACAGACCAACCAGATCGAGAACTTCATCACCGATAAGGTAGACGTTTTGATTGTTAACCCTGTTAACTCTTCCTCTGCTGCTACCATCACCGATAAGGTACAGGCTGCCGGAATTCCATTGGTTTACATCAACAGAGAGCCGGATCAGGACGAAGAGAAGAGATGGGAAGAGAAGAACTGGGATGTAACCTATGTAGGATGTGACGCTCGTCAGTCCGGAACCTTCCAGGGAGAGATTATCGCTTCCGTTGGAATGGACAAGCTGGATATGAACGGCAACGGAAAAGTTGACTACATCATGATCAAGGGTGACCCTGAGAACATCGATGCACAGTACAGAACAGAGTTCTCCGTTAAGGCATTACAGGATGCCGGAATGGAAGTAAATAAGTTAGACGAGCAGGTTGGTAACTGGGATCAGGCTCTTGCGCAGTCTTTGGTTGCTAACGCATTGGCAAAGAACGGTAAGGATATCGAGGTTGTTTTCTGTAACAACGACTCCATGGCTCTTGGTGCTTTACAGGCTATTCAGGCAGCAGGAAGAACCGTTGGAAAGGATATCTACTTAGTAGGTGTTGACGCTCTTGAGGAGGCTTGCCAGAATGTATTGGCAGGAACACAGACCGGAACCGTATTTAATGACTTCCTTACACAGTCCCACGCAGCAGGAGATGCAGCAATCAACTACCTCGGCGGTAAGGGAAATGACCACTACATCGGTTGTGACTATGTAAAGGTTACTAAGGACAATGCACAGGACGTATTAAATCTCTTAAAGTAATAAGATTTGCAGGAAAACTTTTTCAAAGCATGGATTATCAGGAAAATGGAGATTTGCTAAAGAAATAGGAGCAGAAAACATTTTCCCAATACAGAACGAATTTGGGGAGTGCAGATGCATTGTGTATTTGCCTCCCCGATTGTTTTTCATTCCGAGAGTAGTGTGAAGAAATGGAGGAGGAAATGGCAGAGTATAAGTTAGAAATGAAAAATATCTCCAAATCATTTCCGGGTGTAAAGGCCCTAGACCAGGTACAGCTGTCCGTTCGTCCCGGAACGGTGCATGCCTTAATGGGAGAAAATGGAGCCGGAAAATCTACCCTGATGAAGTGCCTGTTCGGCATTTACAAGATGGATCAGGGAGAGATTTATCTGGATGGAAATAAAGTGGAAATCAACAATCCTGATGATGCTATGTTGCACGGTGTAGCCATGGTGCATCAGGAATTACAGCCGGTACTGGCTCGTTCCGTATCGGAAAATATGTATCTGGGACGTTTCCCGGTGAAAAAAATCGGACCGATTCAGATGATTGACCATAAGAAGATGAATCAGGATACGGAGAAGTGGTTGGCCGAGCTTGGTTTGTCTTACAATGTGAAGGCACCTCTGTCCTCTCTTTCTATCGGACAGATGCAAATGGTGGAGATTGCCAAGGCGGTTTCCCACGACGCCAAGGTCATTATCTTCGACGAGCCTACCTCTTCTCTTTCCGATAAGGAAGTAGAATTCCTCTTTAAGGTTATGGGAGATTTGAAGAAGAAGGGCGTAGCCATGATTTACATTTCCCATAAGATGGATGAAATCAAGCGGATTTCCGACGACATCACCATCATGCGTGACGGAACCTATGTAGGAACCTGGCCCGCAGAGGATATGACTACAGAGCAGATTATTGCCAAGATGGTGGGTAGAGAGTTAAGCAATATTTATCCGGAGCATCATCACAGCATTGGAGAAACCATTATGGAGGTGGAGGATTTGACCTCCATTCATGAAAAATCCTTCCGGGGAATTTCCTTCTCCATCAAAAAGGGCGAGATTCTGGGCTTCGGCGGACTGGTTGGAGCCCAAAGAACGGAGCTGATGGAAGGAATCTTCGGTATCCGTCATTTGGCTAAAGGAACCATCAAGGTTCACGGTAAAGAAGTGAAGATTAAAAGACCCAGAGATGCCATGGATGCGGGTATCGGTATGATTACCGAGGATCGCCGGGGAAACGGTATTTTCGGCTGTCTCTCCATCAAGGACAATGTGGGTGTTTCGATTTATAAGAAGTATTTAAAGGCAGGAATTATGCTGGACCATCCTTCCATTAACAAGGTGGTGGATGACAATATCAAGCGTCTGTCCATCAAGACCCCCAGCATGAAAGAGCATATCGGAAATCTTTCCGGAGGAAACCAGCAGAAGGTAATCATTTCCCGCTGGCTGGCAAAGGACCCGGATATTCTGATTATGGATGAGCCCACCAGAGGTATTGATATCGGGGCAAAGCATGAGATTTATGAAATCATGGAAGAGTTGGCAAAACAGGGCAAGGCAATCATTATGATTTCTTCGGAAATGCCGGAGCTTCTGGGTATGGCGGACCGTATCTGCGTAATGTGTAACGGAAAGCTTACCGGAGAGCTGAATCAGCAGGAAGAAATGACCCAGGAAAATGTAATGAACTTTGCTACGATGTTTTAGGGGGAAAGAAAATGGAAAAGACACAAAAACAAAAATTAACGGATTTTCTGATTAATAACGGTGTTATTATCGTTATGTTCATCCTGGTCATTTACACAGGATTAACCACAAAGAACTTTTTGACCGCGGATAACGGAATGAACCTTTTGGCCAATATGTCCTATCGTTTAGTTATCGCCTTAGGAATTGCGGGCTGCGTTATTACCGCAGGATGTGACCTTTCCGCAGGACGTATGATCGGATTCGGTGCCTGCCTTGCAGGAACCCTTTTGCAAAAGGCGGATTATTCCGGACGTTTCTTCCAATCCGAGCCCTGGGCTTCCATGGGAAATGGAATCTTACTTAAGATTAGTCCCATGAACCCCTTCGTGGTATTGTTCCTGGTAATGCTGATTTGTGCCCTCTTCGGTACCATAACCGGTTGGTTTATTGCTTACCTTTCCGTACCTCCCTTCATTGCCACCCTGGCAATGATGGAAATTATCTACGGTTTAGGCCTTCTCTATACCAACGCAACTCCTTTGGGAGGCTACATTGAGTCCTATACCATTTTCTCTACCGGAAAATTCTTGGGCTTAAGCTATTTAATCTGGATTGCCCTTTTGATGGCGGCTCTTACCTGGTTCATCTTCAACATGACCAGACACGGAAAATATATGTATGCTATCGGTGGAAATCCACAGGCGGCAGAGGTAGCCGGTGTTCCTGTAAACCTTACCTTAGTATTGATTTATGCAAAGGCGGCAGCTTTCTACGGTATGGCAGGTTATATGCTTGGTGCAAAGGCCGGAGGAGCCTCTGTAAATACCGGACTTGGTTATGAGATGGAGGCAATTGCGGCCTGCGCCCTGGGCGGTGTATCCGTAACCGGAGGACGAGGCAAGGTATCCAGTGCCTTTATCGGTGTGGCGGTTTTGGAACTTTTAAAGACCGCATTACAATATCTTGGTGTAAGCCCCAATGCGCAGTACATCGCCATCGGTATCGTAATCTTTATTGCCGCATCCTTGGATATTCGTAAGTACCTGACGAAGAAATAAAAGGTGAAATAAAAATAAGCTATCTATGCGGTATCTGTCTACAAGAGGAAAGCGCTCAGACCGTTAAGGGTTTGGGTGCTTTTTTGGTTTTATTGAGTATTGCAGGTGAAGCTTGCGCCATTTCGTTTCATTAATCTTTAAAATGGTATAGCAAACCTTTCGAAGAACATATGGAATAATTCATTAAAAGTATGTCATATAGATATAAGATTAATTATTAATATAGCAATGACTATGGAATGGTGATAAAATAACTCAAAACAGTACATAGTAGCTTGAGTAAGGAGGTATACTTTTGCAGAACAAAGAGTCATCAATCACAAACGATAAGGACTATAAAAAGTTATTGTCAGAGTTCAAAGAGAAAGTGAAAAGTAGCCAACTTAAAGCTGCCATAAAAGTAAATTATGAATTATTAGATTTGTATTGGGCTCTAGGAGAATATATTGTAAAAACGCAAGAAAAACATTCATGGGGAGATTCTTTTATAAAATTGTTAGCAGAGGATCTGCAAAAAGAGTTTCCAAATATGAAAGGCTTTTCCCAAACGAATGTAAAGTATATTAGAAGATGGTATTCCTTCTATAGAAAAGGGCTACAGGGTGTAGCCAAAAGTAAAATTGATGAAAGTAGCTCTAAAGGGCTACAAGCTGTAGCCCAATTTGATGAAAGAGTAATTCATTGCGTCAAACAAATACCATGGGGGCATAATCAACGAATCATTAACCAGTGCAAGAATATAGAAGAAGCCATCTTTTATGTTAATAAGACCATTGAGAATGGATGGAGCAGGAATGTACTTGTTCATCAAATGGAAAGCGGCCTGTATTTCAGAGAAGGTAAGTCCATAAGTAATTTTGAAAAAAGACTACCTGGCATACAATCAGACCTAGCCAGACAGACGTTAAAAGATCCTTATAATTTTGACTTTCTAACTATACGCGAAGGGTATGACGAAAGGGAATTGCAAAAAGAACTGGTTGAAAAAATTTCCGACTTTTTGCTAGAACTTGGAGAGGGCTTTGCCTACGTTGGAAAAGAATATCATATTAATATTAATGGAGATGATTTTTATATCGATTTGTTATTTTACAATTTGAAACTCCACTCTTACGTAGTGATTGAATTAAAAACAGAAAAATTTAGACCAGAGCATTTAGGACAGCTTAATTTTTACGTAACAGCAGTGAATAAGGAGCTAAAAACAGATATAGACAATGCTACGATTGGACTTTTGATATGCAAAGATAAAAATGATGTGGTTTGCGAATATTCTTTAGAGCAGATTTCTCAACCTATAGGGATAAGTAAATATGAAATCACGAAGTTACTGGAATCGGAATATCAGAGTAGCCTGCCGACTATTGAAGAAATCGAGAGAAAACTCAAAGAAATGGATAATGATTCTTTAGGTGGACGGTTGGATGGTGAAACAGGGGAGAATGAAAAATTAAAATAGCTACAAAAACTATACAAATCAATAGCTGAGAAAGAGGAGAAGTTGTTTGATTACGGCTTCTCCTTTTGTTTTTACAGGAAATTTGCAGATGCATAAATAGTCTTAATGCTATTAATTATAAATTAAAAATATAGTTATTTTAATAAAATTATTGAAAAAAAAGAGCCTTTCGGATAGAATAAAGAGCGATAAGAAATTGTTTAAACTTATGCAGTTGTACAGGCACAGAAGAGTAACAGTTTTATGTTAAGGGCGTAAAGACGAGACAAAATGCAAAAAGACCGGTAACTTATCCGGGGATTCTCTGCTCAGCGGGAAAAGTACGATTCCTTCCTTTGAAAATGAGAGAAAAACGAGAAAAACAAAAGGATAAAGGTATAGAGTAATTTTACTGTCTTTATAGATTCGGTTTTGCAAGGGAGGGCAGATGAAAAAGTTATTTTTAGGATTTCAGAAAAAACTGAAGCGGTTTTTGTATTCTCATATAAATGGCGGAAAGGGAATGATTTCCATTTTTTTGGCATTGACCGTTTCTCCATTATTGATGTGTACTTTGATTTTCGTAGAATATGCCAGAATACAAAGCGCACAAGCCATTATTGAAGAGCTGATGGGAAGCTCTATTTTTTCTGCCCTGGCCCATTATGATCCCTACTTGGATGAACGCTTTGGCTTTATGGCGGTAAGACAGGATCAGAAAGAGTCTTTGGATTCTCGTTATCAAAGCTATCTGGAAGCGAATGTCCAAGGCTTCGGAAAGGCCATTAGCTTAGCGGGAGGATCGGCAGAAGGAAAAAATTCGCTTATTGAACCTTTGGCATTAAGACAGGAAGTGTATGAATACAGTGAGCTTTCCGTACCTATCAATACCTTGGTGGAAGGTTTAAATATAGAAGATTTATTATCTAACTTCTATAACTTAGATTCCCTGAAGGTATGTAAAAATGTGATGGATGGTGGAAAGAACGCCATTGATATTACCGATTCCGCCATTAATATGGCAAAATCTTTAAAAGAATACTCCGATGAAGCAAAGAAATACGGAGAGTCTTTAACAAAGTATAAAGAAGCAAGAAAGGCCTACGATGATGCTTATCAAGCTTTAGAAGAGGCAAGAAGCAAGAAGGATAATGGAGAGGATATTTCTTTGGATTCCTACATTAGTGATGTAAACAGTAAAGCCGGAGCCTTTGGTACAGCGACCAGAGATCTAAAAGAGAAGCTTTCTTCTTTAAAAGAGAAGGAGAGAGATTTTGTAAAGAACCAGGAATCGTTTAGAAAAGCGGCGGATGAACTGCTTAGTAATGTCCAAGAATATGATAAGAATAAACATGATGTGGATACGTTACAGGATCCTTTGTTTGTGACTTATCATGAAATCAATAATCAGGTTCAAAACAGTTTAGATTCCTATCAAAAGGAATTATACAATGACGGAAAAGAAGATGATGGAAAATTAGAAGAACAGGCGAAAAAACTGGAGTCTTATTCTGCTGAAAAAGACGAAAAAATTGAGGGCTATGTAGTTTTGTCGGAAATAGAGGATGTGGACCAAAGAACAGCTGCGTTATATGGAGATTTACAAAATATCATTAAGGGCTCTGATGACAGCGTTGATATTGCAACACAGCTTAAGGATTTGCTGTATGAGATTTTGGGGGTAAAAATTTTGTATGACGGTTCCTTAGATTCTAATTTGGATCCCAATGAACTGATTAATCAAAGTGGGGTACTGGATCTGGGATCAGCAGAAATGACGGACAGTATTGTGGATTTGCTCTCTTCTATCACCGACTTCATTACAGCGGTAAGCGGAGCGGATTTTTTGGGAATTTTGAAAGCCCTTGGGTCTTATTTGACCAGCATGGTTACTTTTTTCAAGGGCATATATGATTGGGCAAGTAGCAGGCTCCAAAATCTTGGTCGACTTCTTATGTTCAAAGAAAACCTGGGGAAGAACTATCTTCTCTATGGTTACGGTGTCTACAACATGCCTAACAGAACCAATTACAGTGATGGCTCCACTTTAACGGGATATGATTATAGCAATATTTTTGAAATGGCCGGCGGCACCTATAACATAGGCTTCTTAGACGGAGATTTTTGGAATTATCCCAAGATGGACAATGCAGGCGGAAGCGACAAATTATACAAGGGAGCAGAATTAGAGTATCTATTTACCGGTTCCAACTCGGAAAAAGGAGCACAGGTAGGTACCTTCTTTAATATCTTTTTATTAAGATTACTCACGAATCTTCCTGCTATTGCAGAATCAGATTGGCTTCAGGCAACAAGCGTTACAGGTCCCTTTATAGCACTATTTTTTGTGATTCTTCTTATAGTGGAGGCCTTTATTGATATGATTCTTTTAGTCAACAAACAATCCGTTAGTTTTATTAAGCTAAAGGCCTATATGTCTACCGCGGGACTTCCGGATTTAATTGCTGACCTGTTACAATGCACCGGCATAAGTGATGCTTTACAGGGGAAGATTAAAGAAAAGACAGAGGGCTTGGCGAAAAAATCCAAAAACAACAGTGAAGAAACGCAAGGCTCCTCGGATAATGCCAGTGACTCCTCTAGCACCAATGACTCCTCCGGTACCGGTGGCTCATCAAGTACCAAAGACTCAGGTGGTGATAGTTCCGGAAAGGCCGGAGGGAATGATTCCTCCGGTGGAAAGGATGGTGGGGGTAAGAAAGAAAAAAATAAAGATTTCAAAATACCCACAGAGGCTATGGGCTTAAAAGATGAGCAAGGCTTTATGAAAGCGGACTACGGGGAGCATTGTTTGTATTTGATGCTTCTTGGAACAAATCAAGATCAGTATCTTATGCGCTTACAGAACCTTGTGCAATTGGAGGCAAAGGAAAAGTATAAGGAAAAAACGGAGTATCATTTGAGTAAAGCTTATACCGGAATTACCGCTACCACAGAGTATCAATTAAATGAATTTGTGCCCATTACAAAAAGTACTGGCGGGTTTAAACTTGATTGTACGAAAACGCTTGGGTATTAGAGAATAGTATTATTAAAAAATTTAAAGTATATATCGGAAAGTCGGAGAAAGTTGATGGAAAAAGATTGTATTCGCTTAACAAGTGAAGAAAAAGAAAGATTAATAGAATTTAAGAAGTCAGATAAATTTTTAAAAGCTTATAAACAAATTAAAGAGGAAATCGGACTTGAAGAAAGAAAATAAGCTGTTTATTTCAGTATATCAGAATCACTATATGTTCCAAGTACCATATACACAGAAAATGCTGGATGCATGGTCAGTAGAAAAAGCAGCAATCAGTCTAAAAGAGTTGAATCAAGAGATTAGGGATACGGTGGGTATTTTTTATCAGTTATCGATGTAAGATAGAGGAGAAATAAGGAAAGGCCAATAAATTGCATCAGGGGTGAAAGCGTTCACGGAAGTACAATTTTAAGGGAGAAAATAGGAAAATGGCATTAACAGCTGAAGAAGTAGAGAAATTAAAGGAACTTAAACGCACTGAAGAGTTTAAAAAAAACTATAAACTGATAAAAGACGAACTTGTAAAAAGAGACAGGCAAGGTGTAGACATGGCTGCTAAGGGATTAATTTGTCTCTTCGTGATGTGCTATCTGCCTCGTCGTGCAGGCTTTCCTTTGGCAGGAATCTTGCTGTTTGTCTTAATCATCATCCCCTTTTTTAAGAGCAAAAGTGATATCGATTTGGATGATATCTATACAGAACAGATTCTTAATCTGATACTGGGGGCAATCCTTCCGAAGGCTAAGATTCACTCCTGGGGAGAAGAGCCTATAGAGGATGTAAAATATGCGGTTCCCAAGTCCGAGAAGTATAATCAATTCGATGCATTGAAGTTTAATGACGAAAGAAACCTTAGTGTTTGTAATTTGTATGCCTGGCATGAAGAAGAGTACAAGAGTGGAAAGGAAAAACGAACTAAGACAGTGAGGGATTTCCAAGGCGTTTTGTACGCCCTAACTCTGACGGAAGTTTATCAAGGGCATGTACGGATTGTGCCCACAAAGAAACTTGCGCATTTGAATATAGAGACACAGGGAAAATATGCGGGAGCCTTAGAGGGTGAGCAAAAGATTGATGTGGAGGATGTGCGGCACAATGAAAATTACAACATTTACTGTACGGATGAGATTGCTGCCCGAAAGTTCTTAAGTCCAAGTGTTCTGGCTTGGTTTGATGAGCAGATTTCAGATCAGGGACTTTGTGCCTACCTTAAGGGAAATAAGCTTTATATCAGCAAATATACCAATGAATATATGTTTCCGGTGCCAAACACCAAGAAGAAGCTGAATGCGTGGTCAGTGGAACAAGCGGCTCTCTATCTAAAAGACTTAAGTCAGGAAGCAAAGGCTATGGCATCGGTTTTTTCTAAATAGAAATGAAAACAATGGGAACAAAAGAGGTGAGTTATGGATGTTCGAAGTGAAGAGGGAACCATAATGCTGGAATGGGGGATAGGAATGATATTTTCTATCTTTATTCTTATGTTTTTTTTGGCTTTATCCGTTCATTTGTATCAGCGAAATATGTTTACAGCAGCCTGCAATGCGGCGGTAGTGAGAGTGGCAGAAAATTATAAATACGAAGGCTTGGAATACAAAGAGGAGATAACGGTGCAAGACATTGAAAATATAGGTTTGTATCGCTATCTTAGCATGAAACAAATGAATCTTCTCATACACGGAAATGAGAAAGCCAGTAGATTTTTAGGATTTAGACTTACGAAGTACAGTGGTGGAAATGGTGGCGGTAAGGAAACGGTAAGGGTAAAGAGAGTTCCGGATGATCTTGGACGATGCCATTATGTACTGGAAGCGGAGAAAAGCTTTGATTTTCTTTTTGCACCCTTGTTGGAGAAAGTCGGCCTAAAAGAGTCCAACAAAGTAAAAGTAGTGGCTGTAGCCTCAACCCTGGATGTTCTCCATTATGTCAATACGGTTCATTTTAGCCAGTATGCCAATAATAAAGTCAGTGATCTGTCCAAGGTCGCAGGAGTGATAGATTCCTTTATCAGCCTTGGAAAGGATTTGTTCGGTTTGGTTACTTCTTTTGGAGAGGATTCATGATGGGAAAAGAGGCAAAAGCAAACATGAAGAGCTTTAAAGAGGAGCTTCTTAGAGAAAGAGCTTCCGTTACCCTAGAGGCGGCGATTATCTTGCCCATATTCTGCTTTTTATTTATGGCGTTAAATGGTGTATTCTTTGTGTTCTCGGCGCAGAATCAGGTGATGCATACTTTGGTGCAAACGGCCAATAGTCTGAGCTTGGATCCTTATTGGAATGAAAAGATAAGCTTGGAGAATACCAGTGTGAGCACTATTTTGCAAAGATTTGAGCGTTATGTGGTACGAGACCAAAGCTTCTCTTCTGCGGAAAGCTGGCACAAGAATGAAACAGTGTCTTCCGGCGTGTTGGAGGATCGGTTTTATTCCTATTTTACCGGGGATGGAAATAAACTCAGTGCTTATACTAAATTAAAAAAATTGGGCGTAGTAGGGAACATGGAGCTTAGCGGGACAGTCAATAACGGCGACTTAACCCTTGTTGCCAAGTACAAGATGAAGTTTTGGTTTAATCTTTTTAAAACAGAACCATTGGACTTATCCCAGAAGGTGAAGGTTCATTTGTGGGGATTGGAAGACTATTAAAGGGGAAAAAATGGCTTTAAAAATAGGCATCAGTGTATTGTATCTGCTTCTCTCTGTGTTAGCTATTAAGCTAAGTCATATTTTGCTGGCATGGCATCAAAAACAGCAAGAGGAGAGAGGGATACATAACAAGGAAACCCATCTGCTTTTTGATCAAAAAGCAAAAAATATATTGTATGTATTGTTTATGCTGTTTTCCGCTGTATTGGGCTATTTCACGGCACAGAACGCAGTAGATACTTTTGCTATCTTTCGTTTAACTTTGCTGTACTTTATTTTGGCAGTAGCGTCCATTGTAGACGGGGAAAAATATATCATTCCGAATATCTTAGTGCTCATCTTTCTGGCGGCAGGGGTAGTGATAGGACTCATTGAAATTTTGTATTATCACCTTGGGTGGAAAGAATTCCTTTTCCAGTCCTTAGGTTCCCTGTTTATTTTATTGCTTTTTCTTCTGTTGATGGTATTCCTATCAAAGGGGGGACTGGGGATGGGAGATGTAAAATTATATGCTGCCATTGCATTTTATTCCGGTATTAGTGCAGCCTGTATCATTCTTCTTTTCTCCTTTATTCTTTGTGCGATTACGTTCATCCCCTTTCTGCTTCTAAAGAAAATAAAGATTAAAGATGCCTTTCCTATGGGAGGCTTTATTTTTGTGGGCTATGGTATCAGCTTGATCTTGTCCTTGATATAGTACGGTGCTCTTGAAGGGAGCAGGAGGAAAGTTGCCCCAAAGAAAAAAGACCGATAAACCATCTCTATGCGGGTTTATCGGTCTTTTTGATAGAATTTATTTTATAGCGTACTCTCCATGCACTATTTACCCCTGGAATACCTTCGTAAAATCCAAAAGAAAATCCAGCTGCTTCCGAAGCTCCTTATATTCCTTCTCAATGGACAGGCCGTCTACTTCTTCAGGAGTCTGAGGTGTGGGGAAGATGAAGTTATCGGTATATAAGGAGATATACAGCTTATTTCCCTCCAGATAGACGCAAAGACCGTTTTGAGAAATGTGTTCGTCAAACCAGGTCAAGACTCTTGGGCTTAAGAACTTTCTTGCGGAAAGCTCATCGCTACAGTAGATGTTGAAGTTTTCGTTGTGCTGAATATCTTCCACATCAATTTTCTGCTCTCCGGGCAGGGCTCCGGGATAGGCATCCTGTACTTCTCGTTTCAGAACTAAAGTTTTTTTGGTAGGAACTACTCGAAGCTGTCCGTTAAAGTTTACGGGGAGCTGCATGGAAAATACCTGTCCGACAAAGTCTGTCACCTGAACGTTTTTTGCATATTCCTTTCCGTCTCTGGTCTCAATTCTGGTTTCCATGTGGGAAGAGTAGAGATTACACATGCGAGTATCCTGCTCATCTCCTAAAGACAGGAAGAAGAAAGGCTCATATTTTTCTGATTTGGGCGTTACCTTTTTCATGGCGTGTAGAGGCAGGCTTCCTCTTTGTCCAAGATTTGCTTTTTGGAAGATTTTCTGAAGAATGGGATTTAGGAATTCCTCCGCATACAAATCATCGTTATTCTTGCCGCCTTCTGCAAAGTAGGCGTTTCTTTGCTCTTTTTTCGGACGATAGACAAAAAAATACAGGAGTCCTACGAGCAAAATTCCGAGTAGCTTAAACACAATAATCAGTAAACCGGCTACGATGGCCGCAACGATAAGATAATTTTTCCATTTGATATTTTCCTGCATTTCCCCACGAATCTTTGTGAGTCGTGCCTGTACATCAGGATCATCGGCCAGCTGTCGTACCCGCTCCTGCTCCTCCTGCCGGTTTGTTTCTAGGTAATTTTCTTGAAAATCTGCCATGCAATCCTCCTTCATAGCTTAAAATTCATCAGCAAACAAGAAAAAATACAACAGAACTATTTTACAACAGAGGGAGGAGACAAACAAGGGGCAGAAAAAACAGAATAGGAAATAGGAAAAAACAGAATAGGAAAAATGGAAAATAAAAAAGTTTGATTGATAAATACCCTAAACTTGAAAAAAATAAAAGTTTAGGGTATTCGTAATAGCAAGTATCGCTTTAGATGCAAGGACGTTTAGCAATAGAAAATTAATGCAAAACCATTCCCACAAAGATTCCCAGATAATTTCCAATCACATAGCCCAGGGTTCCGATCAAAAGTCCCGGGATAATCAGCTCTGTCCAGCCCTTGGAAACCGCCATGGCCGCCGCTGTGGTGGGACCGCCGATATTGGCATTGGAGGCAATGATGATTTCTTCGATGGAGAACTTAAAGATTTTTCCGAAGATCAGGGAAACAATCATATTTACCGCCACCATAATCAAAGCCAGAACCAAAAGCAGAGGGGATTCTTTAATAATCAAAAGAATGGAGGCAGGGGCACCGATTACCGCAAAGAAGAGGTAAATCAGGAAGGTGCCGATTTCCTGAGAGCCCTTCACGGAAGACATTTGCTTCGGGAAGAAAGAGGCAATCATCATGGTAATGGTGGTGATCAGCAGGTATTTGTTCCCGAAGAAGCCGCCCATAAACTGACTGAAAGCGTCTTTCCCGGAGAAGAATCCGCTGATGACTCCGGAGAGCTTGGTGGAAACAGTTACGATGGTAAAGGCAATCCCTACCGCAAAGGCAATATCCTTTAGGGAAATGCTTTTTGCCCCCCAAAACTTCGCGGCCATAGTTTTGTTTTTATCCCGGTCCTCTTCGGATTGTGCCAAGAGGGCATCCTCATAGGGCTGCTTATACAGCTTTTTGATGATGGCCATGGATGGCAGGGAAATAAGAACAAAAACATAAAGCGCCATCAAAAGATTATCCGCAACGATGGCAGCGGAAACGGTTTTTCCCGGGACAGCATACTGCTCGGACATGGCTACGAAGTTTACTGCGCCGCCGGTATAGGTTCCCACGAACATGGGAATAATATCATTGAGCTTGGGGATAGCATTTTTCAAGCTAAAGTAGGCCACAAAGCCCCCCAAGAGAGTTCCGGCACTACTCAGAAGATAGATGGCCAGCATTCTGCCGGATTCTTTTAAAATCTTTTTTACATTGGCATTGAAGAGAAGTAAGGGCACCGCCAGGGGAACCACATAGCTCCATACTGCATCATATACCGGTGATTCTGTAGGAATGATGTTCAGGTTTGCCAGTACCAAAGTAAAGATTGTGGCTAAGATACAACCGGTAATCTTGTTGGCCCAGACATATTTTTGTTCCAGGTAGATAGAGATGGCTACGCTAAGGGACAGAATCGTCCATAGCGCCCAAGTATCTTCCGCGGAAATCAATGTTGTCATAAATGTACCTCTTTCTATAATGGGGAATTCTTATCATGGGGCATTGTGCTTTATTATAGGGCAGTGCCTTTTGCTTCGGGACACTGCCCTTTGGTGAAAATGCTTTTGATTGGCAGAGCGTTATGCCGCCTTTCACGGTGCTCTAAGCATCAGAGCGGGAATAGGAGTTTTTCATCACGCTGCTGGCTTCAAACAATACCTTGTCTAAAAGATCTGCTGTTTCCTGTTTTGCACAGCGGGCAATCTTTTCATTGCATTCTTCCAGCATTGCTCGAATTTCTTCCTGGCTTCTCTTTTTCTTTGCAATCTCCTTCTTGCACTCCAGAATCAGCTGATAGCACTTGGCCTGTACGGAGTTCTGATAACGCTCCACATGGAAACGGCTGATGGCGTAGGATGCATTTGCCAAAGCGCCGATTAAGCGGTTATTCCAATAAAAGCTGTCAGTGCTGACTTCCTTCTTGGTGGTGCTGAAGTAAGCGGGAATCTTGCCAACGGAGGAGAAGAGTGGAATCAGGGCATTAAAGACATTGCTTCCGAAGGCAAGCCAGGTAATGCACTCCAAGTCCTTAATCTTTTCTTCCTTATTCTGGTGGAGAGACAGGAAGCAGGTACGCTCGATGCCGATGGGGCGGAACTGTCCCACATGACTCGTATCACCGTATTTTCCGTAGCAGTCATATTTGGTGCCTTGAAAATGAGAAGAGAGCACGTATTTTACATCCATAGGACTGATCTTCTTTTCCGGCACCATGCTCCAGGGGATGTCATCGGAATCCGGGGTGAAATCCGCATTTTCCCCTTCATAACGGAAACAATGGGGATTCAAGGTCTTCAGCATATACCAGGTTCTGGGGGTGTTATACACATGGTCCGCATCGGAGTGACTGCCGAAGGCGTCTCTGGGATTGAACTCCTCTTCGTAGGAAAGATTCAAATGATGCTCTGCGATAAATTCCCTTAAATCCTTGGAGCAGATATGGGATTCCTGCTTTCCGAAGGCATCCTTTAAATCGAAGGAGTCGATGCCCTGCTGGTTGGCCATCATCACATAGGAATCATCCGGTACTCTTTTGGCGATAAAATGATGTCCGCCGATGGTTTCCAGCCACCAAATCTCCTTGGTATCGGAGAAAGCGATTCCGTTCATCTCATAGGTGCCGTACTTTTCCAAGAGCTCTCCGAGACGAAGAACTCCTTCTCTTGCGGAATGAATATAGGGCAGCAGTAAGCTTACCATATCTTCTTCCCCGATGCCCCCGGGAATTTCCGTCCTGCCTTCCTTATGAAGCACTACCAAAGGATCCGCTGCCAGTACCAGCTCATTACTGGTAATGGTTTCCGTAGCGGAAACGGAGACATTGGCACTGTTTGTGCCGGCGCCTGCCCAGATACCGCTATCGTTTAAGGCATTGGGGAAGCAAATGTAATCCAGCGCCTTGTCCGGCAAGGGAATCTCCACATGAGAAAGAACGGAACGATATTTCTTGGGAGGATTCTTTCCGGAAACGGAAATCATTTTCTTCAGAGTATACTCTCCGGAACCGGAATCCATATTACGGGCGATCATGGTGGAACCGTCGTAGCTGGCATCCTTACCAACCAAAATTGTTGTACAAGACATAGCAAATTCTCCTTTCAAATTTTTCTTTCTATTATATAATGCACAAATTCAGAAAGCAAACGATGGTTTTCCGCTTCTAAGGATGCTGTATCGGATTCGGCCTGTGCCTGTATTTAGTTCCTTTGTCTGTCGGGAGATCGCCTTTTTCTTGCCACCGAAAGTCGATTCATGGTATAAACAAAGGGTTGGAGAAGGATTGGAAAAGGACAGTATAAAGGAGGCGCTATGGAAGAGCAGGGATATGAGAACAATAACGGCACTGTAGGCGGAGAGCAGCAGAGCATGGAAAAACAGTACAGCAGAGATACTTTGGAAAGAAAGCCGGGCCCATGGGATATTTCCGAGGAAGACCTGCCTGAGGAGCTTAAGGTGGTACCGGCTTTGCACTTCTTCCTCTATCAGGTGGTTTTTGCAATTCCTCTGGTAGGACTTATTGTGGTGGTTATTATGAGTCTCGGAGCTACAAAGAATAAGAATATTCGAAACTTTGCCAGAGCTCAGCTGATCGCCATTTTGGTGGGAATTGTTCTGACGGCCTTGTTCGGAGCGGCAATCCTCAGCTTTTTCCTGGCATTTGTGGGACCTTATTTGGATCACACACCCATGGTATAAAGAGGAATATAAATCTTATAAATTTAGCCATAGCTTTCCGGAATCGGGAGCTATGGCTTTTTTCTTAAGGAGTAGCTTCTGTGAGAACTGGGATGGTTTCTTCTGAATTGCCGGGGCGAGGGAAGCTCCTGCCTGCTTGGAAAGTGGAATCTGTTCGGAAATGAGAGCCCCCCTCACTTGCTTTTCTTCCTATAACTCGATACAATAAATTGTATTGTTTTGGAAGAAAGGAAGCTCTATGGCCAAGGAAATGTGGAAGCCCGGAAATATGCTTTATCCGGTGCCTCCTGTGCTGGTGACTTGTCAAAATAAAAAAGGGGAAAGCAACATGCTTACGGTGGCCTGGGCAGGAACGGTCTGCTCCACACCGGCTATGCTATCCATTTCCGTTCGGAAGGAGCGCTATTCCCATGCTATGTTGATGGAAACCGGAGAGTTTGTGGTGAATCTTCCCACGGAGGATTTGGTACGGGAAACGGATGAGGCCGGTGTACGTTCCGGAAGAGATATCAATAAGTGGGAAAAACTGCATTTGCATCCGGAAGAGGGGAAAATGCTTTCCGTTCCCATGATTTCAGAGTGTCCGGTAAATATGGAATGTAAAGTAAAGCAGGTATTGGAGCTGGGAAGTCACGACCTTTTTTTGGCGGAAATCCTGGCGGTTCATGTAGACTCTTCCTTATTGGATGAAAAGAAGCGCCTGCAACTGGAAAAGGCAAAGCTTTTGGCCTATTCCCACGGACAATATTTCGGTCTGGGAAAAGTATTGGGAAGCTTCGGATTTTCCGTACGAAAAGGAGCGAAGAAAAAAACAGCAGGAACAGAAAGGAAAAAGCATGGCAGCAGAAGAAAATAAAGACATGGAAGAGGAGCTGATGGGGCTTTCCGAAGACTTGGCCAGATGGAATGCCAGAAGGTCCAAGGAGGAGCAGTACCATATTATAGAAGAAGAATCCGAGAAGCTTAGGGCTAAAAATCAAGAAGAATTTTTTGAGGATAAAAGAGGACAGAACAAGGACGGAATCACCGAGGCCGGACAGAAGAATGCTTCTTCAGAGCAGGACGGAGATGGCTTGAAAAATGGAAAATGGACTACGGAAGAGCTTCATCGTTACCGCCGTGCCGGAGATAAGATTCCGGAATATACCGCAGGATATCTGCCCAGTGAAGAAAAGTTTATCCGTTTCACGATGGCCTATTATAAGAAGAAAATCTGGAGATTGGTTTTTATCTTTTGGTTCGCTCTAGGCCTTTTGGCATTTGCTCAGTATTGGATGGGAAATAGCTTTTTTGCCATTTGCATGGTAATTCTTATAGCTCTTGTTCCGTTTTTGCTGTTTTATCTTTATAAGGGACAACTTCAGAATCTGTATCGGTCTTCCAATAAAAAGCTGAATTTACCGGTAAGTATCGCCTTCTATAAAAACTACTTTTTGATGAAGACGGAACGCAGCAGTATGGTTGTGTACTACGATGAGCTGAAAAACATCGTGGATATGGAGACGCTGTATCTTTTGGATATCGGCGGCAATGCGCTGATTCCCGTAGATAAGGACAGCTGTAGCGAGTCCTGCAGGGACTTTCTGGAGGCAGTACGGAAGAACCTTCTTATAGGAAGAAGATAATGTCAAAGGAAAAATGAAAATAAAGAGCTGAATAAAGGCTATTATTTGGCTTTTCAATACAAAATAACTTCGAAACAGGGGCACGCTCTCGCTAACCTCGCCTCGCAGGGGTTCTAAGCTTTTATAAGACAAAAGCCAAGAACCCGCGGGCTCAGATTACCCCTTATTCCGAAGTTATTTTGCTGAAAAGCCTTCTTATGTCTTTACTGATTCAGCTCTATTTTATTTCCTTTTTTCTTTGAACATTAGCCTTTCTTATGGAAGGAACCGTAATTGTGTCCTGCCTGCAGGTCTACGCCTTTGGCTTTAGCCAGCTCGGATACGGTTACCAGCTGGAAGCCTCTTTCCTGTAAGGTGGGAATCAGTACCTCTGCCGCATCGGCACTTTGAGAATAGATGGAATGCATTAAGATGACATCTCCGTCCTTTACGTGCTGTAATACGGTGTTAATGGTACTCTTAGAGTTTCTGGTTTTCCAGTCCAAGGTATCAATGCTCCAAAGAATGGAAGGCTGTCCCTGGTTTTGTAAAGCGGCCTTTACGCTGGCGGAGGTAGCTCCGTAGGGAGGACGAACCAGAGAAACGGACTGACCGGAAAGTTTTCTTAAAATCTCGGTGGTCTTAGCTAAAGACTGGGTTGCTCCTGCCTGAGAAAGCTTTGGGAGATTCTCATGCTTATAGCTGTGGTTACCGACTTCATGTCCTGCCTCAGCAACACGCTTTACTACGGAAGGATATTTTTCAGCCTGGGTTCCTACGAAGAAGAAGGTTCCTTTTCCGCCATACTTTTGGAAGGCTGCCAGAATACGGTCTTCATATTTTCCGGGACCGTCATCAAATGTCAGGGCAACCATGGGTTTGGAAGCGTCCACATTGCTCTTGGAAACCTTATGGCTCTGCTCCGGCTGTTCCTCTCTGGGGCTTTCTCCCTTTGCCACCACAGTGACTAAAATACCGTCAATGTGCATTCCCACACCGATTTTTCCGCTATCTTCTCCATTTTTCGCCCAATCCTGCCAGGTGCCCAGTACCGCGGTTTTGTAGTACACATCATATTGATTCTTTAAACTGCCGTTTAGGGAAACGCGGATACCCTCTAAAGGCATGTTCTGCCATTCTCCTGCGACCAGCCCATTCTCATAGGTTTTACTCCAGCCGCTACCGGAAATGTTGACCTGATACTGAATGGTACCGGTGCTTCCCTCGGGCTGATGTTTTAAAAGGATTTTTACTGCGGTGGGATAATTTCCGGCTTTCATCTGCCGTTGGCTATCGTTACTGTAGATTTGGAAGCCGGTATCCGCTCCGTATAAACTATAGTAGGACTTCAAATGATGCTCCTCCGCAAAGCTTTTTCTTACGCCGAATAAAGGGAGAAGGGCAAAAAAGCAAAGAAAGAGGAAAGAAAGAAGAGCTCCTTTCATAAAAGAAGGCTTTTGCGTATTGTTTCGATTCAGTATGTTCATCTTATCACTCCTCATAGAATTACAGACTCCTATCCTTTCTTTAGTTCCTAGAATCCTTAGAACTACGAAAGGCTTTCAAAGCTTAGTTCTTGTTACTCAACTTGTTCCCGGGTTATTGTGAATTCTTAAAAACATTAGAATAATTAAGAAATTACAACACCTTAAAATGATAGCACATTAGAAAAGACAGAAAAGGAAAGATTTGGTTACAAGTTCAGTAAGATATGGAAAGAAATAAAAAAAGGACTGTAGAACAGAACGTATTCTACAGTCCTTTTTTTATACTTTTAAATCAGAAGGTAAGAATAATCGTTGTAAACGGTATCTACCAGTTCAGCCAGACGATAGAAGAGCTTTGTATTCTTATCGCCTACCTTGTAGTTCATCTTCTCGCCGCCTACGCGAACAATGGCATTTCCATCATTGTCAACGAATGCAAATCCGTCGTTTTTGGAGTCTTCCATTTCCTCGGCTCTGTGGAAGAGGGTGAACTTCTCCTTGTAAGGAGCGGAATCGTATGGGCAGAAGGTCTCACAGTTACCACACTCGTTACACATATAATCCACGTGGATAATCTGATGCATCTCTACGCCGGGAACCTTAATGGCGAAGTTTGCACGGTTAGGACATACGTCGCAGCAGTTCTCACAGATGTGGTCGC
>ERZ773197.281-NODE-281-length-42295-cov-5.596828_pt1 | contig 42295 bp, 59 predicted proteins | sample MGYA00580999_ERZ773197 | MGnify/ENA primary metagenome ERZ773197 (study PRJEB29015, sample SAMEA2738166) | human oral metagenome | biome: human oral; feature: human-associated habitat; material: saliva | place: China | collected 2185 ...
TGAGGGGGTGGTGAGCGTACGCTCGTGAGGGTTCAAGTCCCTCCAACCGCACCAAGTTGATTAAATAAGGGCTTACAGGTGATTCTGTAAGCTCTTATTTTTGTTTGACATCATAAAGTCTTGTGGGGTTTGACATCATTTTGACATCAGAATATTTTAGAGATACGTTCCACGATGTCATCTTCCATTTTAGGTGTCACATGTGAGTAGGTATCCATCGTTTCTTGAAATGACGCGTGCCCTAGACGTTCCTGTATGGCTTTCATATTTGCTCCATTTTCGATGAGTAGAGTTGCATGGGTATGTCTTGTACCATGCATAGTAAAAGAGGGGTTACCAATTAAATTGGCATACTTCTTACATAACTTACTGACTTCATCAGGGCATCGAGGACCGCCTTTTATACCAGGAAATACAAGGTTATTATTAATCCAGTTCATTGTTTTAATTCTACGCTTGTCTATGACCGTTTTATGCTTCATGAGCTCCTGGAGTGTTTCCGTATCAATGGCAATTATACGTTTAGAAGATGTGGTCTTAGTTGTATTGGATATAACTGCCGTAGATCCAATTTTGAGGGCAGTTTGTGAAATAGATATAGTTGATTTCTTAAAATCAATATCCGACCATCTTAAGCCTAATAATTCAGACCGCCGCATACCTGTTGCAAATGCTAATTTAAAGAGTGCATGATGTTCTGTGTTCGATATATTCGATAAAAAGTCTTTAACCTCATCTGCAGATAACGTCACCATATTTCGAACCTTAACCTGCTTTGGTCGGTCTATGTTTTTCATATAGTTTTTAGGGATGATGTCATCTTTTACCGCCTGCTCTAATATGGATCCTAGAATTGTCATGGCGTAGGATATAGTCCTTGATGATAATCCATCCATTGATTCAAAGACATACCGTAATGTATTAGGTTTAATTTCGGCTAACTTCACGCCACCGATTTTATCTCTGATATAGCGATTAATAATGCCTGTATAGCTTTGATATGTGGCAGGGGTTATAGTCTTTTCCTTTAGATTCAGCCATATATTAATCCAGGTGTTTAATGAAATAGTATCGTCGAAATTAGCACATGCTTGATTTGTATTTACGTATTTCTCCATGGATTCTATGGCAGCTTTTTTGGTAGTACCATAAAAGTATTTACGCTTACCATTTATCATTTTGGATACTTGGTAGCGTCCATCGGTTCGTTTTTTAGCCATAAAAATAACCTCCTTGGCATAGTTAATAAGCCTTAGAGGTTTTATGGTATAATGTTATTGGAGTAAAAATGAAGTACCTCTAAGGTATGTAGTTTTTAATGGCCCTCACTGCGGTGAGGGCTTATTTTTTATATTCAAAATTATAATCATACTTTATTAATAAAGTATCGATTACCTTGTTTTACTTGTTGTAACTTACCTTCCTTGACTAAGGAATTACATAAACGTTTACCATATGATGTGTTATCAGGAAATAGTGATTTGATTAAACTAGCTTGTGCTATTGGCTCGCGAGAAATTGCTGATAGTATAGATTTTTTATCAATACGTTCTTGTTTAATTCTATTTTTCTCTTCTAGAACTGCTTTTTGTTCTTCATTATAATCATAGGCATTATCAGGGTAGTCATTTAATAAGAATGATTGAATTTGGTCTCGAGCATCATCAAAGTCACTGCTATGCATAGAATTATATTCATCAACACCACAGGCACCTTTTGAATAGAGAAATTCTTTAAATTGAACAAGATGATTTTGTATTTGAGATACTATAGTAACAATTTTATTAATAGCGTGTTGATCGGATAGCTTATCTATTAATTCATCAGATTTATCAATATAGTTTGATTCTTTATTATCATAACTAGTTGAGCTGAAGTAATCAGCATTACCATTAAAATTTGGAATTGGTAACTCAGGTTCATCAATGATGGATAGAATATTAGATATATCAGTTGCAGATAATCTAAATTTATCTAGCTCTATTTCATGTAAACGATTAAGTTCAGAAAGTTCTTCAGCTGCTTTTGCATCTTGAATAGCTTTTTCTTCTATTTCAGTATCTGTATGAATATGTGCAGAAATAATTCCATTTTCAATAGCTAATCTACACATATGTTTACATGGATAATCGAAATTTGTATTTTGACGATTTTGAAAGTCAGCACAGGTACAACTAGATAGTGTCACTATATATGGTTGAGGTTGAGTGCCAGAAATATAACAAAAGTCGTCGTTCATTTTAATCGATTGAGAAGAAATCCATGTAGCACGTTCGATTCTATGTTGAAAAGAATTATTATTAGAAGCTAACCAATGATTCCAATACTCATCGATAGATAGTTCGTGACTATGGGTAGAAATAGGTGCATGATTAAAATTAGAATTTACTTCGAAAGATAATTCGAGAGTATCTGTGGTATTAACAGATTGCTTTGTAAAACAACTAAATAAACGTTTTAAAAACTTTAACATAATAACATCTCCCCAGTTATATAGTTAAATAATGTGATGATAAAAGTCGATTCCGTTAAGGTCACCATCTTCAATTTGGGACATCCTAACCATACGCTCAACTAAATTAACGTGATGATCAACATAAAAGTCATCACGAATGATATGAATTAGCTCGTGCTTTATTTCCTCCCTCATGCGGTCATGAGGGAGATTTTTATTGATGTAGATATTATGAGTATCTACGTCCTCTGATTCTTCAGAAACTGCTTTTGCATTTGGTAAATCACAATAAATAAGGTTAATAACCAATACTACCACTCTCCCTTGTGTGTATTACTTATGTTTAGATTTTAAGAACTCTATGTATTTAACTGTTTCTTCCATCTCCTCTTTAGTAATGTCTTTAGCTGCAGAAAAGAGCATGCGTGCGCCTGGGCGTGTACGTAGATATTCCGCAAATTCAGCAGTTTCAGGATCTACATAGTAACCTTCAGCTTTGTCAGATATAATAGATTCATTTTGTTGATGCGGTTCTTGCCAACCCATTAGATATGCCGGTGTAGTATTCAATGCTTTAGCTAAAGGTTCAAGTACATCGATTGGCATATTTTCAATATCACCATTTTCATATCTATATATAGTAGCTCTATTTTTATTTAATAATTTAGCTAATGCATCTGCAGTATAGCCTAGCTCTAATCTGCGTTGTTTAATACGTTCTCCGATTCTCATATGAAAACCTCACTTTCTATTTGATTACATAATACAATACAATTCGCAAAAATGCAACAAATATTTTTAAACAAAGCATAAAATCGCATAAAGTGCGAAATAAGTTGTTGACATGCAATTTTCAATAGGGTAATATCTAGTTAAAGAAAGTCGCATATAAGCGACAATTAATAAAAGGGGGATAGAAATGGTAAACATTAGAAAATTGAAAGCTAAGTTAGTGGAAAATGATATTTCTATTATTGAACTAGCTAATATCATTGGTGTTGATAAATCTACCGTTTACAGAAAACTCAATAAATCTGGAGAGAATTTCACAGTAAAAGATGTAGAGAAAATTTCTAAAGCGCTATCATTAACGTATGAAGATATTAATGATATTTTTTTTACCGATGTAGTCGCATAGTGTGCGACAATTATAAAAGGAGGTAACTATGAATAGGAATCGGCTTGATACAAAATTTTGCCTTACTGTTGAAGAAGCGGCAGAGCAAGCCAGTGTAGCACCTGCTGTAATTCGCCAATGGGCGGAAGATTTTGATTTTCCGTCCATGAAGATTGGTAAGCGTGGTGGTAAAAGATTAATTCATTCTAGGTTATTTGATGAGTGGCTGGCCAAACGGTGTCAGGCACGAATTGGAGAATAGAAAGGACGTGAAAATATGAAATGGGTATCCGCTATGCTATGCATTGTGGCATATGGAATCATTGAGGGTTCAGATGTGCAGGGGTACGAATTAACCTCTGCAACATGGACACTGTTGATTGCATGCATGATTGCTGCAATAGGTATCATGTTCCATGAATTAAAAAAGGACGTCCACTAACTGGCATTAGTAGAACGTCCACAGTTAAAAATTAACCAATTTGATTATATCACAGGAGATTAACAATGAATACAAATAAAAAAGTAATAGTAACAACATTAGCAATCAGTGCATTAACAGTTAACGTATTAGCTGCTGATAATAACTTCGTAGGTGGTACTGATAACACAGTAACAAATAACGCAAAAAGCGTTGGTGTTGTAGGCTATCAAAATACAGTAGGCGGTAACAACGCAGTAGCGTTTGGTGAAAATAATATCGCAGCTGGCACGAATTCTTTTGCAGGCGGTAATGATAGTAAAGCGTTAGGACGTGATAGCTTCGCATACGGAGCACATGCGGAAGCTACTGTTGAATATACAGTAGCCATCGGCAGTCAAGCTCGTACTGCTGCATATAACACTATTGCTATTGGTAATGGTGCATACGCAAACGGAGAGTCAACAGTAGTATTAGGTCGAACTAATACAGTTAACGCAGAAAACGCTACAGTTATTGGTTCAAATAATGGAACAGTCGCAAGTGGTCACGGTGTAGTTGTTGGTTATAACAACAAGGCTCAAGGCTCTAATAAAGAAATGTTGGCTTTTGGTTCTAACAATACTGTTAAAAATCAAGGAGCTACGGTTTTAGGCTCTCATGGTCAAGCGGTGGCAGTAGATAGTTTGGCACTCGGTAATAATACCGTAGCTGATGTGCAAAACTCTGTAGCGTTGGGAGCTAACTCAACCACAGAAGAGGCCGTATCTACCAATTATATTTACATCAATGGCGAAAAATACGATTTTGCTGGTGGTGTAGCAAACAGCACGATATCGATTGGCACTAATAATAAAGCTGGTAATGGTGGTGTTCAAAACTATAAGCGAACACTAACCAACGTGGCAGCAGGTAGAGTAGACGGCACATCTACTGACGCTATTAACGGCTCCCAACTAAATGCGGTGATTAATGCTCTTAAATTTACAACCGTTGCGGAAGGAACTAACACAACTGTTACACAATCAACAAATATTGATGGCGGTAAAGAGTTCGCTGTTCATGTGAATAAAGACCTAGCTAACATGAATTCTATTCAACTTGGCACGGTTAACGATCCACAACGTAACTATATTGGTAAAAACGGTAGTCATGTATTTGACGGTGAAGTGAACTCTAATTACGGCGCTAATGGGTTCAAAGTAGAAAACACAGACAATTTAGACAATGCTCAATTTAACATGGATGGTATGACTGCTGATAGCAACGGCAAGCATATTGAGTTCACAACTCAATATATCACTGCAGGTGGCCAACAACTACACGATGTTGCGGATGGAGTTGCAGATACTGATGCAGTTAACATGCGACAACTAAAAGCACAAAGTCAAGAAAGTTTAAATGAAATTAATACAACAAATCAACGTTTGAACAAACTAGGAGCCAGCTCTGCAGCTTTGGCAGGCTTACATCCATTAGATTTTAATAAGGATGACAAAGCGTCCTATTCTGTTAGCTACGGACATTATAGAAGCAGTAATGCAGTGGCACTAGGTGCTTTCTACCGTCCTAATGAAAAAATAATGTTTGGTTTAGGTATGAGTTTAGGTGCGGAAAAGCAATTCACTGCAAACATCGCTTTTAAAGTTGGTAAAGGTTCTGACTATGTAGCGGAAGCAAAGGGTGAAAACGCTCGTATCAGTCAGCTTGAAAAACTTGTTGAAGCGTTAACTAAAGAAGTATCTGAATTGAAAGGTAAACAATGGACACTGTCAACTTAGAATATCGAGGTAAAAAAATCGATCTCAAACATATAAAAGAATGTCATAAAGCATTCGATATGTTCCTTACGCCGTGGGGTCGTATGAACTTATCCTATTTAACTAATCGTATTAAGTATTTAAAAGAACAAACGCAAGTATCTCCAATCGTTGAGGTTAGACCTTGCTTATATGAAATTATCGAAATAATGGAAGTAATTAAAGCCTATTTAGAAAAGGAGTAACATCATGAACCAATTTTCAATCGAATTCAAAAGTCCTAAAGATCTTGCAAAGAAAATCGCAGAATACAATGAATTAATGAACGGAAAGCCTGAACCAACAATTATTGAACATAAAGAACCGGTTAAAGTGGTTGAGGTGGTAGCTGCCACTAAAGCTGAAGTCAAACCTGAACCAGCTGAAGCTGTTGTAGAAAAAGCAGTTGAAGTAGAAGAACCTAAAAAACCAACTCCTGGTGCTAGGGTTGAAAAAGAAAACCTTGAAAACGTATCTATCGAGCCTGACGATGTACCAGTTACTGATTTTGACGGCAATGAAATTAATCAACCTACTGAAGAATTGTCTATTGATGAAGTTGAAGTGTTTGACCCTAAAGAGTTTTGGAATGAGTTCAAAACGTGGATGGGGAGCGATAAAAAGCGAGCTATGGCAGCCCTCAAAATTTTCCAAAATAACGGCGTAGATAAACCTACATCCACAGCGTTAACTGATGTAATTGTTAATGAATTAAAAGAGTTAATGAATTAAGAGATAGGAGTACCACAATGGCATACGTTAATGATTTTAAAAGAGTAGTTGATAATGTAGCACCTCAAATCGAGGTGCTACGCAAAGCAATGGAACTCGATCCTGAAAACACAATTGAATATCAAAGAGCCATCGACTTTTGTGAAACTAATCAATCTGTATCACAGACAATACTCAATGCTATCAAACTTGTAGAAAAAGACAGTAAAAAGACAGAAGACGGACAGAAGAAAGATAGCGAGACAGTAGAAAAACAAAAATCTACTAAGGCTAAGAAAGCGTCTAAACCTGTTCCAACTTTTGAAGAACTTACAATAGAGGAAAATACGTCCGATGATGTATTCGATATGTTTGGTGATTAATAGGCGGTGATATAGTATGGAGTATTTAAACTATATAAACATTCCTAAAATGTTTGACTCTATCGTTTTAGAAACGCAATGGAGTTGCGACTATACAACTATATATCACTTTGACTGCGGTCATACGTTTGGCGGTAAATGGGATAGAAAATATAACTATTTTAATGGCTACACAACGGCAGCAAAATATTATACATGCCCTAAATGTGGTGTTCATTCATCGCCTGATGTGCATAAGGTTTTCTCCTCTCATAGTGAGGAGAAAATTTACCCAATTTCGATGTTTATTGAGGTGATTAATTATAAGAATTTCCTTGATTTAAGAATTAAGTATCGTGGTATCCAGTTATTTATGAATGGTACTAAAAGCGAAGAAAAGACATATTGTGAAACTATGCGATATGACTTTAAAAAGAAATGTGCAATATTCATCGACCGTGATAGAAATCGACATGAAATATCTATTGCGTATCTACGAGGTGATGGATACGAAGAATACGGTATTATGCCAGTGTTAACTTATCTAGGTAGTTCATATGCTGTTCATAGCATTAATAAAAAGCGTTTAAATGAAGTATTTAAAACGTTAAGAACTGCATTTGAAAAAAGGTTAGAAGAAACATACGGCTTTAAATCAAAAGGAGTATATATTCCTCCAGGTGTTAACGAAGAGGGCGGTTATTTCTCAACGATGCTTATTAATATGGCCTTTAAAATAGCAGCACCTGACATGCCACCACTTCCGAAGATAATAGAAAGCACTAACCGTTGGAGCGATAACTATTGTCTTAAACATCATATTCCATTTAGTGATTGTGTATTTGAGGACACAAAGAAAGGTATGAACTTTGTTCAATCTTTAATGAAACAATATCACTCCCCAAATTCAAGATCATTAAGAAAAGCCATGAGTACAGACATTATGGCAGTTAATATGACGAACGTATTAAATCTATTTAAAGATGAGAACATTCGCAGAACTATATTAACGCTTGATAGGACTGATAGCGTTAAATTAATGAACTCACCACATTATAGAAGCCCTTATACAGGAAAGGTATTAACCGCTAAAAGCATTAGAGATGCAATGGCTGTTACTACTCAACTGGTTAAGGATATGTGGTCTAAATTAATTGAGCGACATGGTGAAACTGGTGTTCTTAACTACTTATTAAGTGCTGATTATTCTGAAGTTAAAGATATGCCGAACATGTATCTAGATTTAAAGCCTAAATATAGGGAGCTGGTGTGGAGTCAACCGTGCAAGTTAAAGAAATTCCATGATTTGTTAGTGAATATCTACAATAAGCAAGAATATGGTGATGTAAATCTACCTATTATTGAAAAACTTAACGCAGATATTGACGGTATGCACTTTATGATACCTAAGACAGCGGCCGACCTATTAAACGTTGGTAAATCATTAAATAATTGTGTTGGTTCATATAAGGATAGTGTGATGAAAGGATCCGTAGCTATTGTGGTAGTAACCGACGATGCTATGAAACCGATTGCATGTCTTGAGCTTAATAAGAACGGTAAAAACAAATTCGCTAAACTCGTACAAGCAAAACTATTTGCTAATAAGCGAGTAGCAGAAAATGAACAAATTAATACAGCTGTTATGAAATGGGCTAATCAGTTAAAGATACAGCCACATACAGTAGATATAGAAGCACATGTCAGTTAAGGGGGATAAGAAATGAAACTATTAAAGCTATCGCTTACTAATTTTAAAAGCATCCGTCAATCTAGTTTTGAATTTAACGGAGAAAACAAAATCATCTTTGGTGATAATGCGACAGGGAAAACAACGGTATTTGACAGTATGTGCTGGCTGTTGTTTGGTAAAGACAGCCTAGACCGTAGCGACTTTGAAATTAAAACGCTTGTTAACGGCGAGCCGATTCATAAAGTCAATCATGAAGTTGAAGGTGAGTTCAGTAACGATGATGGAACACAATTCACGTTAAAGCGTGTATATCGTGAAAAGTATAGTAACCCTCGTGGTGGTGATACAAAACTAACAGGCCATACTACTGACTATTTCATCAACGATGTACCTGTTAAAGAAAAAGAATATAAGGCTTATATCAACAATCTAATTAGTGATGATGTATTTAAACTTATCACAAACCCTTTATATTTCAATGAGCAGTACAGTTGGCAAAATCGTCGGAAGTTATTGCTCGAAATGTGCGGTAATGTTGATGATGAAACTGTAATTCGCAATCATGGCGAACTACGAAAATTATTATCCATTCTTAACGGCCGTACTGTTGAAGAACATAAAAAAATAGTGGCTGCTAAAAAAACAGCCATCAACAAAGAACTCGACATGATACCAGTACGAATTGATGAAGCCATTCGTAATAAACCGGAGGTGCAGTCAGACAAAGATAAATTAAAAGCTGATATTGAAACGTTTAACACTGGTATTAATCAACTCGAAGAAGAAGCTGCTGTTATTAAAAACGGCCTAAAAGAAACCGAGGTTAAGTCTAAAATTCGCAGTATTAAGCGTACAATCGATGAAAGACGTAACCAGGTATTATCTGACTATGATAAAGAGAAAACTCGCTTACGTGGTGAATATGAGTTTGCATTAAAGAAATTAAAGTCTATTGAACAAGAACGAGATAGACTTGCGGATCATAACTACGAAACAGGTAGAGACATTGAACGTGAAAATAAGCGAATTGAAAAGTTAAAAGAAGAATTTAACGCTTTTAACACTCAAGAATTTGACGATGTAAACTGCCCTACATGTGGTCAGCCGTATCCTAACGAAAAAAGAGAAAACTTAAAACAAGCATTTAATATGCAAAAAGCTACTAACCTTGAGGAATGGCAAAAGTTAATTGATAATGCAGAAAACATGAAACGTTCTTATATTGAGCAAGAAGAAATAGTTGCTGTTAAAATCGACGGTTTAACTAATCAAGTTGAAGAGCAACAACAAGATTATGAACGTAAATTTAAGGCCTATGAGGAACTAGAACAGCCTGATATTAATAAAGATTCTGTATATATGGATCTACAAGCACAACTATTTTTATTAGAGTCTGAACTCGATGATACCGATACAACCAATTCCTATGAAGCTATCAATAAGGACATCGATGAGATGAAAGCTAAACGCACTCAACTCGTTGATGAACTTAATAAGCATGAGTTGATTGAAACTATCGATGAACGAGTTAAGGAATTGGAACGAAAACAGCAACAACTGGCCAATGATAAGAACGAACTTGATGAAGCCATGTTCCTTATGGACGAATTTATAAAGGCGAAAGTTGATATGTTAGAACAATCTATCAACAGCCACTTTGAATATGCTCGCTTTAAAATGTTCAACGTGTTAGTGAATGGCAATATTGAAGAATGTTGTGAAACAACTTATAAAGGCGTTCCATACCGTAGCATGAATAATGCTGCTCGTATGAACGTAGGCCTTGATATCATCAACGCTTTAACAAAGTATTTTAAAGTCGATGCACCTGTATTTATAGACAATGCTGAGGCGGTAACTACTTTTATTCATTGTCATAGTCAAGTTATTCAATTATTTGTAGACGCAACATTTCAAGAATTAACAGTTGCATAGGAGGTCTAATATGGCAAACGAAATCACAACAAAGAAAAATGAAGTATCCGCTAATTTTAATTCGGTAGCAAGTTTTGAACTATTACAACGTCAAGCAAAAATGTTCAATGAATCTAGCTTGGTACCTGATAATTTTAGAGGCCCTAATAACTTTGGTAATGCTTGTATCGCATTAGAAATGGCTGTTCGTATTAATGCTAGTCCATTAATGGTAATGCAAAATCTATATGTAGTGTACGGAAACCCTAGTTGGTCCTCTAAATTCTTAATTGCTACATTTAATCAATGCGGTAGATTTGAAGCTATTAAATATAAAGAAACTGGTAAAAAAGGAACCGATAGCCAAGGTGTTATCGCTTATACTCGAGAAAGAGGAAGCGACGAAATTATAGCAGGCCCTGAAGTAACCATCGCGATTGCTAAAGCAGAAGGTTGGTATGACAAAAAAGGTAGTAAATGGAAAACAATGCCAGACCAGATGTTACGTTATAGGGCTGCAGCTTGGTTGATCCGTACAACTGCACCTGAAATTTCTATGGGGTTACCAACAGCCGATGAAGCAATCGATGTTGAAGGTAACGTCAGCGATGTATTAGATGATGCAATTACAACTATCGAACACAACGCAAATGCAGAAATTATAGATATTGAACCTGGTACATCAGAATTTATTGATAAAGAAACTGGCGAAGTATTAAACGCAAATGAGATGTTCGGTGAATGATTAGTGTTGAATGTTTCGGTAGTAGCTCCTTAGGGAACTGCTACCGACTTAAATCAAGCGTAAACGGCGATGAAATATTGGTTGATATAGGTTTACCCTTTAAAGATATTCAAAGAGCTTGTAGGTATAATTTTGTGCATTTAAACGGTATTCTAATAACTCACCAACACGGCGACCACTCAAGGTCGGTTAGTGATTGGTTAAAATTAGGCCATAAAGTGTATATAACAAAAGATACTGCACAAGCTGTTCATGCATTGGATGCTCGAACATGGATAGAGATTAAACCTAAAACAGCTGTTAAAGTTGGTATATTTACAGTTTTACCTTTTGAATTAGAACACGATGTGCCAAACGTTGGTTTTTTAATTACCGACGGAGAAGAAAAACTGCTATACATCACCGATACCTATTATTGCCGTTACACATTTAAGGATGTGGATCATATTCTCGTAGAGTGCAATCACTCTTACGAAATATTAAAGAATAGAGTGTATGACGATGAACTATCTAAGCAACGTATGGAAAGATTGGTTAAATCACATTTTGCACTTGAAAACGTGATTAAATTTCTACAATCAATGGACTTATCGAAGTGTAAAGACATACATCTTATTCACTTATCAAACGAGAACTCCAATGAAGCAGAATTTAAAAAAGCGGTACAAGCAGCCACAGGGAAGCTGGTGATTGTACATCAAGAAAAGGGGTGATATTGTGCGAGTTAAATTTGATGTATTTATTAAGGCGTTGGAGGACAAACATTTAACACTTATGGAATTTTCGAATCAGTCGCAAACAACTCCAAAGCCTTTGGTTATGTACCTTTCAGGGAAGCCAATCGCATTTGATAAAAAGCGGTTTACCTGGTGCAAAGTACTGGGGTTAAAGCATGATGAATTGTTCTATTAGGGGGTAACAATGGCAAAGGATACCTATTATTTTAGCCACGATGTTAATGCCAGTAATGACCCTAAAATCATTGTTATGAAAGAATTGTGCGGTGTTATATCGTATGCCTGGTGGTGGATCTTAATTGAGCAATTAGCAGCACAAGAAGAATATAAACTTCCTATGGATAAAATTACCTTTACCGGACTCGGAATAGCATTTGGAATGAAGCAAAACGAAGCAATTGCTTCAAGCAACGAAGCAAAATTAAGCACCGCGAAGCAAGCTGAAGCATATGTGAATTTGCTTATTAATGAGTGTGAACTGCTTGAAACTGACGGTGAATATTTTTGGTCGCCATCACTACTTAGACGAAATTTGCTTCGTAAAAAAAAGCAAGAAGAAATATCTAAAAAACGCAGTGAGGCTGGGCGTTTAGGCGGTCTTAAGAGTGGTAAAGCTCGAAGCAAAACGAAGCAATTGCTTGAAGCAAACGAAGCAAACGAAGCAAACGAAGCTATAGGAAAGGAAAGGAAAGGATATAATTCATATTCATATTCATATGGGGACGCGCGCGAAAACGAAAATTCTGAAAATGTGTTAACCATGTTTGATGAAAACCCTAACAAACAAGATCCGTATAAAAACGTGTTCAAAATTTATATGAATGACGTTGGTGAAATTTCATCTATCACAAAAGAGAAACTAGAATACCTGGTTAATGATTTTGGTGAAGATGAAGTTATCACGGCTATTAGTAAAGCTAGTGAAGCAGGAAAAGCTAGCATTGCATACATTACAGCGATATTAAATAACAAAATAAGAGAGGAGGCTGCAAATGGAGCCAATAAACGTAGTAGCGGAACTCGAAAGGCTAAAACAAAAGCAGACGATACCGAAATCGACTGGTCCAAAGAGACCGCAGATTGGTTATGAGTGTTATCAACCTATATACGCTCCGCCTGTTGTAGTTGAAAGAAATGTTAATCTATCAGTTTATGGCATTAAAGACAAATACAAGACCATGACATTTGATAAGTTAAAGGCGTATGGAGCACCTACTAAAGATAGAGAAACATATAGCAAAGCCTTTAAGTACGCAGAACATATTCGCGACCATATTAGTAAAGGCAATGGCTTAATATTATTAGGCCCTGTTGGTACTGGTAAAACATCGCTGGCTATAAGCATTTTACGAAAAGCGATTGATGAGGGATATAACGGCTACCTTATCTCGATGATGAGCTTGCTCGACACCTTGCTCTCATTGAGTAAAGGGGAAACTAGCGATTATATTCGCTTTGAAAATCGTATTCGTAACACGCCTTTATTAGTTCTCGATGACTTTGGAGCCGAATATGAAAACAAATGGGTTGCTAACAAGGTAGACTCAATCATAGCGGATAGGGTTGAGTCTTGCAAAGCAACAATCATTACAACGAATTTAACTATGAAACAGATACAACAAGGCTATGACAGCCGTATCTATGACAGGCTAAAAGGCTCATCGTTTGTCTTACTGCTAAGAGGTGAGTCAAAACGAAAGCCTTTAAGTGATAGCGAAATTTAATTATTCGCTCTGTATGGTGATTTAATATGTGTAACGATAAAACACTCGTGAAAAGAATTACATATATCAAATTAAGCCTTATTCATAGCTTAAATTAGAAAATTAAATCGTAAATATATGTGAGGTGATAATTTCAAATGAGTAGTCTTGTAATTTATGGTCGACCAACAACTAAAAAAAATAGTTCGCGTATTGTGTATCACGGAAAATATCCTCGAGTCTTACCATCAAAAGCATTTTGTGATTATGAAAAAGACAGCTTAAAACAGCTTCGATTCTTCAGAAAACGCGCATATGTATCTGGTCCGGTTATAGTTAGGTGCCGCTATTACATGCCTAATGAACGTTCTTGGCCAGACTTGGTCGGCCTGTTACAAGCTACAAGTGATATATTAACCACTGCAAAAATCATCGATGATGATATGTGGATCGTTAACTATGACGGTTCAAAAATCGTTGGTGTTGATAAATACAACCCTCGAACAGAAATCGAGATTGTAAAAGCAGAAGAGCATCACATATTACACGATATATGGAGGAGGAGAAATAAATGACATTTGTCTTTTTCTTGATAGGGTTAATTGCTGGAGCCTGTATAGGAGTTATTACAACGTGCTTATTAATAATTGCTAAATACTCCAACGAGAGGAAATATCATGAATAATATTCCGCAGTTTTTAGAACATTTGCCGATATGGAAAGTAAATTCATTAGACAAAGTAAAACCGAAAAATGTTAAACCAGTAAAAGCACATCAATATGATGTAGCTGATAGAATACCTAATCATTTTGTTGAAAAGATATGTCCAGTATGTGGCACATCATACAAAGTTGAATATAGACTAAGAAACATAAATAAAACATGTAGCGGTTCATGTGGTCAAAAAATGCGAATGGCAAGAAAAGAACCTTATACATGGATTGAGGACGCTATCAAGTTGCGAAAACAAGGCCTTAAATTAAGTGCTATCGCTGAACAGGTTAATAGGTCCACAAGTACAGTATGGAGTCATTTAAAGAAACGAGGTTATTAAAAATGCTCAAACAAGATAAAACAAAATACTGCTGGGTGGACAATGGAAGCGTTGGCATACCGCAAGATAGTATTAAAGATGCAATAGCGGATTATTTAGAATACATCAGTTATCTTGATGATGTTGCTCGCGATTGTGATATTGAATGGGTACGTGTTGGACACCCTTGTTATTACGTTCCAAAGATTGATAGTGAACGAGTACTTTGGAATTTAATTGAATATGATATGGATGATGAAATTAAAGAATGGTCGGACGATTATTTGAACGATGTAAAGAAAGAGCATATTGACGAACTAAGCGAAGAATTAACAAAAGTATTCCAAGCATGGGAGAAGAAATATGGGTTCGAAAATAATGCATTGGTGGTTATGTTAAGGAGTAAGTGTTAACAATGAATGAAAATCAATTTGAGAATGTAACAGGATATGAAGATGCTGATTTGCCTGTTAGAAAAACAAAATATGCAGCTGGATATGACGTTAAACCTTATGAAACTGGTGTGGTGTTACCACATCAAACAAAACTCATTCCTACTGGTATCAAATGTAGATTGAACTACGATGAACATATTCAACTACATTTGAGATCTAGTGTGGGTATTAATAACGATGTCATGCTTGCTAATGGTACAGGTATTATCGATGCTGACTACTACAACAATGATGATAATGAAGGTCATATCATGATACCTATTAGAAACTTGGGTGATGAACCGTTCTATTACAAATCTAGCGAACGCCTAGCACAGCTGATTATTATGCCGTATAGGGTTGTCAATAAAGATACTGCTACTGCAAAGCGTACTGGTGGGTTTGGCAGTACTAACAAATAAGGATTATTGTGTTCTCGTTAAAGGGGTTAGTATGGAGAAAATTACTAAAGAAATACAACGCAGAAAAGCTAGGGAGTATATTATGCGAATCAATGACTATTACCTAGAAGAGCAAGCGTTGCATGTACAACTAGAACTCTTACAAAAGCGAATGGGCCCAGCTGGTTTACCTAAAAGCTCTTTAGGGGATAGCGTAGGTGGTGGCGGCGAAGTAGGTATCATGGAACAGTTTCATCAACTTACCGAACTTAAATCAAGTATTTTCGATTTAAAAGAAAAGGCGGTTGAGTGCGAACTCGATGTGATGAGGTGCATCTTTAATATTAGCGACCCTAAATATAGAGCCGTACTTACTGAACGATACATTAATAGGCGTGATATTTACGCTATATCGCTAATTTACAAAAGTTTAGGTATGCCGAACAACTCAATCAATTACATCAAAAGACTACTCCGTAGAGCGGAAGAAGCGTTCTACGAAAAAAATTTGAAATAATTCTCGTGGCCTGATGTTTACCATAAGAATATAGATAATCACTGCATTAATACATGGTGGGGTGCACCTAAGTGCACCTATATTTACGCTATGTGAACAAAATTCGCACCAGGTGCACCTAAAATGCTATTGAGTGCACCCTATTGACAGTGGTATCATATAGATGTCAACAAAAGGCGAATTGCCAAAATGTGGACTTTCACTCTCTTATAAACAGAAAACATCTACGCAAAAGGAGCACCTTTACTCATGGGGTGCTCTTTTTGTATGTAAAAATAAAGAAAGGAGTTAGCATGGAGATTGTAAATATTGCAGTAGATAAACTCGTTCCATATGAAAATAACCCTCGTAACAATACAGAAGCTATTCAATATGTAGCGAACTCTATCAAAGAGTTTGGGTTCAAGGTACCTCTTGTTATTGATGAAGATAACGTTGTTATTTGTGGACATACTCGCTTATTGGCTGCTAAACAGTTAGGACTTAAAGATGTTCCGTGTGTTGTTGCTGATGATCTTACCGATGAGCAGATTAAAGCGTTTAGGTTGGCTGACAATAAAGTTAGTGAGATTGCTACATGGGACTTGAGTGCTTTAGTTGATGAATTAAAAGATATTAATTTCATCGACATGGAAGATTTTGGCTTCTTAGGTGCAGATGATTTACGCACAGATTTTTTCGATGAGGAGGAAGAAAAAGATAATTGCTCTGATGATGAAACCGAAGAAGAAGATAATAGTAAGACTGTTAAGGTCGTTTGTGATGATGCGAACTACCAACAATTAATAGATTTTTTAGACGAGCATTTATTCGTTTACGAGGTGTAACATGGATAAAACAATCGTTTGTAATGTATCTATTGAGGGCTTTCACAACTGGCCTGATGCACCTGTACAATTTGAATATTTAAGAAGTAAACATCGACATATATTTAATATCGAATTACATATTCCTGTTACTGACTCAAATCGTGAGATTGAGTTCATTGAAGAACAACGTATTATCAAAGAATTGCTATTAAAAGAATTTGGTGATGATAAAGGTTATGCACAATTCAAAAGTATGTCATGTGAACATATTGCAGAGTGGTTGATAGATAAATATCCTACAGCGACATTCTGTAAAGTAATTGAGGACACAAACGGAGGGGCAACTATTGTTAGGAAACAATATAAAAATCCATTTTGCTGGTTCCGATAATGTGTTTAGTGCCAACGCAGCACTTAAAATAGCAGAAGTTAACTATCGACTATATACTTGTTATCCTTTCATCGTAAATAAAAAAGTAACTGATGATTTACGATTAAAGCCGGATGCGCCATTACTCAATAACGGACTGCAATTTAAACATACAATTCAAGATAGCGGTTTGTTCACTTTGATGTTTGGTGCAGCTAAAGACCGAAAACTAACATATGACGATTTAGTTGATTGGCAAGATAAACTTATGAAGTTTACAGTAACAAACAATTTGAATTCAACTTGTGTTGAGGTTGACTGTCAAAAGGTATTATCACCGGAAGATGCATGGAAATTACGCTATAGGATGCGTGAAAAGCTACCTAATAGACAAATTAACGTATTTCACAAAGAGGATGGCCGTAAAGGGTTAGACCGCTTAATTGAATTTGCCGAGTATATCGCGATTAGTGTTCCTGAGTTGCGTATCACTAACCCTAAAACATTTAGAGAAGATACGCATAGACTAGCCTGGTACATTAAGAATAAAAAGCCTGAAATTGATATTCACTTATTAGGCTGTACGGATCTTAAAATGCTAAAACAAAATAAGTTCTGTACCTCCGCAGATAGTACATCGTGGCTAGCACCTTTACAGTTTGGAATTAGCCGAACATCAAAAGGCAATATGCACATTAACTATCACAATAAAGAAATTAGACAACAATATATGGAACAAGCTCGGCTGTTTGGGGTAAAAGAAAAATCATTACCTAGGACGGCCGATTGTGCTATATCGGCGTTATTAAACAAATTAGACTATCAAAGCGTAGCAGGCAGTCAAGATTAGGAGGAAATGTATGTATTATGTATCAAAACGAATGGAGATTGCAGGTAGTCATAGACTAAATTTAGACTATGAAAGTAAATGTCAAAACCTGCACGGCCATAATTGGATAGTAACTGTATTTATGAAAGGTGAAAAACTAAATCATAATGGAATGATTATGGACTTTACTCATATTAAAAAAGCTATTCATGACCGCTTAGACCATAACCATATTAATGATGTAGTAGGTGATTTAAACCCTACAGCAGAAAACATGGCTAAGTGGATATGCGACCAGTTAGGTAAATACTGTTATAAAGTATCTGTACAAGAAAGCGAAGGGAATATTGCAACATATGAACGTGATTGAAATATTTAGTAGTATCGAAGGCGAAGGAACACGAGCTGGTGAATTATGTACATTTATTCGACTAGCTGAATGTAACTTACGTTGCTCTTACTGCGATACCGAATACAGCTTTACTGGTGGTAAAGAAATGACTGTTGAAGAAATTATGCAAGTAGTCGATGGTTATGGAAATGTAAATGTAACTATCACAGGTGGTGAGCCGCTATTACAAGATTTAACGGAACTGCTTAATGCTATGAATAAGTATTTTGTCAACATTGAAACTAACGGCAGTATTAATCCTGTACCTTTATATGGTGATTATACAAACGTTATTTTCACAGTTGACTATAAATGCCCATCTTCTAAGCAAGAGGAATTCATGAACAACGGCGAAGCGTTACAAGATTTAGAGGACTGCGATGTCATTAAATTCGTAGTCGGTAGTCTTGATGATCTTAATCGCATGCGTCAACTCATTGAAGAAAATGAGTTCAAAGCACAAGTTTATGTATCACCAGTTTTTGGCAAGATTGAACCTAAAGACATTGTTGACTATATGAAAACATATAACCTGCAAGGTGTTAGGTTGCAATTACAAATTCATAAGTTTATTTGGCCACCTGACATGAAAGGAGTGTAACTGTACGATGAATCAAGCCATGATTGAGCAAGGCATCAAACTCCTTTTGAAAGGATTTGGTGAAGATTTAACACGTGAAGGCATTATTGAAACGCCTAAACGTGCTGCAAAAATGTATTTAGAATTATTAGAGGGTATGAATTACACAAATGAACAAATCGCCGAAAAGTTTGGCAAGTCATTTGAAGTTGAAACCTCTCAAATAGTTGTAGTGAAAGATATTGAAACGTTTTCCATGTGTGAACATCACCTAGCGTTAATGTACGATATGAATATTAGCGTAGGATATATTCCTAATGGCAAGGTGATTGGTTTGTCTAAAATTCCTCGCATTGCTGAAATGTGTTGTAAACGATTACAACTACAAGAAAAAATCGGTGAAGACATCGCCGAAGTTATTTCTATTGCTACTGGTAGCAATGATGTAATTGTTCATATCACAGCGAAGCATAGTTGCGTTACGGCTCGCGGTATTAAATCGCGTGGATCTAATACAGTAACAACCACAAAAAAAGGTAGATTCACAAGTGATTATGACTTAACACGTGAATTTATTTACAGTTTGAAATGACAGTTGTTAATTGTATTAAGCGTAAATGCTTAAACAATAGAAAAGGTCTATGCACAGCTAATTCTATTGAATATGACGGCTTATGCCAGTCATATATAACTCACACACACGCTAAAAAGCATGTTGGAGGAATGTGCATACGAGAACATGGAAAACTCAAACACAAATCAAATGAAATACTTAAATAAGTATCGGTAGAGGGGCAGGTGGTGAGTATGTGAAGAACTATGAGGCAGCCGAGAAAGACTATAAGAAATTCATTCCTTATAAAGATATAGCCGAAAAGTACGGTGTATCAATCGAAACAGTTAAATCTTGGCGCAAGCGTCATGGTTGGAAACGTCCTAAGAAGAAGCCTGCACCAAAGAAAAAGGTAGGGGCTCCTATTGGTAATAAGAACGCACTAGGTAATAGTGGCGGAGCACCAATAGGAAACCGAAACTCAGTTAAGCATGGTTTATTTGCTAAGTACTTACCACTCGATATGATTGGTGTAATTGAAGAAATAGAAGAAATATCCCCTATAGAAATTCTATGGGGGAATATTTGTATTAAGTATGCTGCTATCATACGAGCACAAAAGATAATGTTCATCGAAAGTGAAAATGCAGACAAACAAATTGAAAGCGTTACTCAAACAGTTGAGGAAAGCGACCAGTTTGGGAACACTAAACGAATTGAAAAGCACGTTGACACAATCACAGCGGATATTCGTATGGAGAAGTTCCTTAAAGCACAATCAAGGGCGATGGACACTCTAGCTAGATTAATTAAGCAGTATGACGAGTTATGCCGAAGTGAATTAGCTACTGAAGAACAAAAGGCTCGTATTGCTAAACTTAAAAATGAAGTCGCTGTTATTAAACAACAAAAAGAAGATAATAAAATTATCGTTCCTATTATTGTAGGCGGTGATGAAATTGAAGACTAAAGATAATCAAGTAGTAGTTCATCTCCCTAGCGTTGTAGGAAAGCATTATGGCGAGTTTTGGCGATTTAGAGGGCGGTATAAAGCTGTAAAGGGAAGCCGTGCAAGCAAAAAATCTTCAACTCAATCACTCAAGGTTATTACTGAAATTATCGAAAACCCTAATATTAATTGGCTAGTTGTTCGCAAAGTTGAACGCACATTGCGTGATAGCTGTTATGCACAGCTTAAATGGGCTATACACCGCCTAAAGGTGGATAATTTTTTCAAGTGCAGTACATCACCGCTTGAAATTACCTACAAGCCGACTGGACAAAAAATATTATTCCGTGGCCTTGATGATCCTTTAAAGGTTACATCAATTACGGTTGAAGTTGGTTCGTTGTGTAGGTTATGGATAGAGGAAGCGTACGAAATAACCAGCGAGGAAGCGTTTGACCGACTAGATGAAAGTATTCGTGGCCAGCTACCTAAAGGAATGTATCACCAGGTTGTGCTTACTTTTAACCCATGGTCTGATAGACACTGGTTAAAGAAACGATTCTTTGACGAGCCTAGTAAAAATGTACTGGCGATGACTACGAATTACATGTGCAATGAGTTTCTAAGCGAAGCGGACTTGGTACTATTTGAGGAAATGAAGAAAAACCCTCGTCGGTATAGAACCGCTGGCCTTGGTGAGTGGGGTATCGTTGAAGGTCTAGTTTATGAAAATTGGGAAGAGCGTGTATTTGATGTACATGAAATATCGATAAGGCCTAGTGTACGCTCCGCCTTTGGTATGGACTTTGGGTATGTCAACGACCCTAGTACGTTGTTTTGTGGACTGGTTGATACAGTAGCTCGTGAAATATATGTATTTGACGAAATGTACGAAAAGGGTATGAGCAATGAAGATATTCGGTCAAAAGTATCCGAAATGGGATATTCCAAAGAACGAATTAAAGCAGATAGCGCGGAACCTAAATCGATTGCGTATTTACGCAAGGCTGGCCTCACTAGAATTAGAGCAGCCAAAAAAGGACCTGACTCAATTCGTGCCGGCATTTCGATTATCCAGGATTATAAAATTATTATTCATCCTAGGTGTGTTAATTTCATTACAGAAATTAGTAATTACACATGGGATAAAGATAAGTTCGACAATGCGATAAATAAGCCTATAGATGATTTCAACCATTTAATGGACGCCATGCGTTACGCTATGGAAGAATTTGACGGCCGTAAAGGCGTTCGCATATTGAAATAAGGAAGGTGAAAGATTGGATATTGAATTAATTAAAAAGCTAATTAAAAAGCATATGCCTCGACATGGTGATGTTATTTCACAAATGATGGTATCTGAACGCTATTACATGGTAGATAACGATATTAACTACCTAAAAGAAAAACCTAAAAGCCAGGAAGAGGCGCAACAAAAAGGCGACACGTTTAACCCTATGCATCAAGCAGATAATCGTATCGCCTATTCTTTTTATCCTTTGTTAGTGGATCAAAAAACCGCATACATGTTTACAGCTCCACCTATATTCGACGTTAAGAATGATGCATTAAACAACGCTATTCTTGAAGATTTAGGCGACGCTTACGAAAAGAAGTGTAAAGATTTATGTGTTAAAGCGACAAATGGCGGTATCGCTTGGGTTCATTATTGGATAGATGAAGATAAGAACTTTCAATGGGCTACCATTCCAGCAACTCAAATCGTGCCTGTATGGAATAATCATATCAATACTAAACTAGAGGGCGTATTTAGGGTATATGAAGACACAAACGAAGCAGGCGAAAATATTACTGTCTATGAATTTTGGAACGATAAGGAAGTACAAGCCTTTTCTATTCGAAGTGGTGATGTAGTAGACCAGCTCCAACCTTATTTAGCGTTTGCGATGATTGACCCTACTGGTGCTATGGTTGAAGTCGATACTATGCCACATGATATGGGCGCAGTTCCTTTTATTCCGTTTGCTAATAATGCTACATATACGCCTGATTTAAACCGTATTAAGAAATTGATTGATGTGTATGACAAAACATACAGCGGTTTCTTAAATGACCTTGAGGATGTGCAAGAAGTTATATTTGTACTGACTAATTATGGTGGCGAAGATTTAGCTGAGTTCTTAAACGGAATGAAGAAATATAAGGCAATTCAAATGGACTCTACTGGTCCTGATGATAAAAGCGGTATTTCTACATTAACGATTGATATTCCAATTGAAGCACGAAAGGAACTTCTTGATATTACTCGTAAAGCTATCTTTGACATGGGCCAAGGTGTGGATCCACAGCAGCAAGGATTAGACGGAACGAGTGGCGAGGCGATGAAGTTCTTGTATACGTTGCTCGAATTAAAAGCTGGAATGATGGAAACAGAATTTCAATTAGGATTTAATCAACTTATCCGTGCTATTTGCAAGTTTCATGGCAATAATAAGGTAACCATTACTCAAACATGGACTCGTACATCAGTCAAGAATGATAGTGATTTAGTTAACATGTGCTCTCAATCCATGGGAGTTGTATCTAAACGCAGTATTCTTGCACATCACCCATTTGTTGAGGATGTAAACGAGGAACTTAAACAAATCGAAGCTGAAGAGGCAGAATCTAACAATGGTATTTATGATGATTGGCAACATGAACATCATGACGATGGCTCTATAAACGACCATGACGATGATGAACACGAAGACCAATAGTCATATATATAAATTTAATCTCTAGTAACTCGTGGCAGGTAAACCACGGTAAAAACCGGATAGGAGACATTACATGACACTGAAAGAATTATTACAAAAATTAGGCATTGCGGAAGATAAAATCGAAAACGCAACGCAAGAATTTAAAGCATTCTTGGATGGTGAATATGTACCTAAATCGCGATTTAACGAGGTTATCGCGGAAAAGAAAAACCTTGAAACCACTGTTGCAGACCGTGATAAGCAGTTAAAGACATTAAAGGACAGCGAGGGTGATATTACAACTCTTAAAGACAAAATCACAAAACTGCAAGCCGAAAATAAAGCTAATGCTTTAAAAGCGGAGCAAGATTTAAAGAACTTAAAAATATCTACTGCTGTTCAATTAGCAATCGGTGATACAGCTCAGGACGCTGAACTCGTAGCTAGCTTGATTGATAAGTCTAAACTCATTCTTGGTGAAGATGGTAAAGTAACTGGTTTGAACGAACAATTAAAGGAATTAAAAACAAATAAATCATTCTTATTCAAACCGGAAGGCGACCCTAAATTCAAATATGACCCTAACAAGGGAAGCGGTACGCCTACAAATAACCCATTCTCTAAAGAACATTACAATCTAACGCAACAAGCAGAACTATATTCTAAAGACCCTGTTAAAGCTAAACAATTAGCAAGTGAAGCAGGTGTTGAAATTAATTTCTAACCCTAGGAGGTAACTAATGGGAACAACTTTACAAGACATTATTAACCCTACGCCGTTCTTTGCAAATTATGTTGTAAATCGTACGGCTGAATTGTCCGCTATTTTCCAATCTGGCATTATCACTCGTGATTCTCGATTCGACCAATTAGCAAGTGAACCAGCACAAGTACATAACATGCCATTCTTTAATGATTTAACTGGCGACTCTGAAGATGTAATCGAAGGTCAAGACCTTACAGCAGCAAAAATCACATCCAATCAAGATACGTCTACTACTATTCGACGTGCTAAAATGTGGAGCTCCACAGACTTGGCTGCTCAATTAGCTGGTACTGATCCTATGAAAGCTATCGGTGATTTAGCTGCAGGTTTTTGGGCTCGCGACCACCAAAAGGAATTGTTGAATATTCTTGATGGTGTATTTGCATCTACTAGCATGACAGACCATATTTTAGATATTTCCAGTAAAAGCGGAAAAGCTGCTAACTTTTCCGGCGAAGCGTTCATCGATGCAATGCAACTTATGGGCGATGCTCGTAACTCCTTGACAGCAGTTGTTATGCACTCCGCTACAAAATCTTATCTTGATAAATTGAACTTAATTCAAACGATCCGTCAATCTGATGCAGTATCTTTTGATACTTACATGGGCCGACGTGTAATCGTTGATGATGGTTGCCCTGTTGATACAGATAAGTACACTACTTACTTGTTTGGTGAAGGTGCTATCGCATTTGGTGTTGGCAATCCAGTAGGTTTGAAACAAGCAGCAGTAGACCGCGACGAAAAGAAAGGTTCCGGTGTTGACTACTTAATTATGCGTAAAGCATTTATTATGCATCCACGTGGGGTAGCATGGCAAAATAAAACTCGTGCTCATGCTGAATCTGTATCTCGTACTGAGTTAAAAGATGCACTCAACTGGAAACGTGTATACGAACCTAAACAAATTCGCATTGTTAAATTCACGCATAAATTAGGTTAAGGGGTGTAATTATGGGCGCTGATTCATATTGGGCTAGGAGAAGCACTGAACGCGAGGAAGAATGGAATAAGAAGAGCCAGGAAACCGTAGAAAAAGAGCTTGCTGCTCAATATGAACGGTCAGCTCAACGCATTCAAGCTAACATTGAACAGCTTTATGGAAAGTTCGCTAATGATAATGGTATATCCATTTCCGAAGCTAAAAAGTTAATCAATGGTCCTGAGTTTAGAACTTGGAAAAAAGACGTTGAAGAGTACATGAAAGAGTATAAAGAAACTGGTAACCCTAAAACGTTACTGGAATTAAATACTCTTTCCATGCGTTCTCGTATATCTAGGCTTGATAAGTTATATGGCAATACACTTATTGAGATAGATAAGTTAGGGCAAAAGACAAATGCATCGATTACAGGCTTTCTAAAGTCTGCATACAAAGATAATCGGTTACATTCTGCATATGAACTAGCAAAACGAGGGCAAGGCCCTTTAGGCGTTGCTGTTGATAACAAACATGTTGAAAGCGTGTTACGCACTCCGTGGAGTGGTAAGAATTATAGTACTCGCATTTGGGATAACTCCGATAAGCTATCAAAGACTATTCAAGAGGTTGTAGTTAGTAATGTACATCGAGGAACATCAGTCGAAAAGCTAGCTAAAGAAGTTCAAGAGCGTATGAACGTATCAAAGAATGATGCTGTTAGATTGGTTAGGACTGAACTCAATTATGTTCATAATCAAGCTACATTAGACTCTTTGAAGTCCGCTAATATGGAGTACTTTCAATTCATAGCTACGATTGATAAGAGAACGTCCTCAACTTGCCGTGAGCACGATAACAATATATATCCTGTTGCAGATGCTGAAGTCGGAACAAATGTTCCTCCACTACATCCACGATGTAGATCTACAATTGCAGGTACAATAGATAAAAAAGCGACTAGCGGTTCTCGTACGGTTAAAATGGCAAAGGCTAATAAAAACGAGCCTACACGATACGAGAAAGTGCCTCGCAATATGGACTATGACAACTGGAAAGCAATATATGTTGATAAGTCTAAAATGTTTGCTGAATGGCGTAGTGAACAAAAAGCTGTTAAAGCTATTAAATCTGTTGCTCATATTCCTGAAAAAACTGTTACAACCGATATGATACGTGATAAACTTGCAAAAATCGATTTACCAAACGCCACCCCACAGGATATAATAAGTGTAGGGAAAATGGTTGTTAAAAAACATAATATCGTTGATATTATAGGTAATACAGGGGAATTAAAAAGTGTATTGTCTGAATATCGTGATATGGGCTCTATTGTTCCTAAAACGATGTGGGCTAAAGGGGCTAATGCAGTTAATAAAAAACTATTGCAAGACGCTTTTGAGCTATATCCTAGTGATTGGTTACAGTACGTGAAAGATAGTAATCGAAAAATCTGTTCTCGTAAGGTAGTTCGAGGATATTTTAGTCCTATGGCTAAATTAGCGAGTGGTAAAATTGATTGGCATCAAGAGGGGAATCCGAAGACTGATTATATTTCAATTAATATGGACGGCATAAGAAGAACAACACCATTCCATGAAATAGGGCATATGGTTGAATACTTTAATAAAGATGCTTTAAGGTTATCCATAGAATTTCGTAATATGCGTACACGTGGTGAAAAGGTACAGTTATTAGCGGATTTATTAAATATTCCAGCGTATAAAATGGAGTCGACATATGCAGATAACTTTATTAATCCTTACATAGGTAAAGATTATGGGAATGATGCTTCAGAGGTTTTAAGTATGGGCCTTGAATCTATCTTTGTACCAAGTGAGATAGGGCACATAAAAAGATATGACTATAAGAATAATCAGTTTGTTTATGCTACGATTACAGATGACATGGAGTACTTGTATTTTATTATCGGCATGATTTTGACTGTATAGGTGATGAAAATGAACGACAAAGAGTATATTGCAACATTAGAACAATTACATACAGTTGAGAAGGCATATCTCGCTATTTTTGGCGAACACTCTTTAGATCGTGTCAGTTATTATGAACCATTAAACCCCACAATTAATGATTTTAAAATTGGAATTCAAAATTTGTCTAAGGCGATTGCCGAAAATAAACCAATTTATCAGCCGACTGAAGAAGAGTTTAATATGATGATTTTTTAAGCACTCTATATAGAGTGCTTTTTTAATGCAAAAAAGGAGGTGAACTATGGGGAACGTTAAATATCTAGATTTTGACGAGGCGAAGAAAGGCATTATTGATGCCACTTATCGCCTTGTATCAGCTATTAGCAGTCTAAACGACGTAAATTATGATGCATATTTAGATGTATTCGCAGAAAAGTTTATCCTTGATTGTATGGACTACTGCCATAGAACTGACTTTCCAAGAACGTTGATTTATACTGCTTCTGAATTAGCTGTTAAGTATATCAAAGATAAGTTCAGTGATACGCACGGCCCTCTTAAATCGTTAAAAGAAAACGATGTAGAATTCACGTGGGCTGTTGAGGATGTATCTCCTATTGGCTGTATTAGTGAAAAGGACTTTGAAAGCATTCGTACTAAACTAAACCTATATAGAAAAGTGGTGTGGTCAAATGGCTAATGTATATGGCAAACTGCTTGCGGATATTATGTACAAAGATACCTGTACAATCTCACGGCAAATGGCAACTACTGATGATATAGGCGCTGATGTGTACGAATTAACAGCAGTATACAGTGATGTACCATGTAGATTAGGTCAAACAGGTCAATCTAGTACTAATGGAACTGAAACAGACAGCACATTTACATTAAGCGATAGATTGCGTTTGTGTTTATCCCCTGAATACGATGTTAAACCTAATGACATAATCTCTATTTCACACGAGGGGCAATCGTTTGTTATGCGTGCTGATACGCCGTTTAAATATATGACACATCAAGAAATTAAGTTATTGAAAGACGGTGAAGCATAATGGGGGTTAAGTTAACAGGGTTTGATGAACTCATTCAAAAGTTCTCCGATTCATTAGGTGAGTATCCTGAACATGTTGACACAGTACTCGCTCAAAGTGCAGAACTTATGATTAACGATGTTAAGATGAAAACTCCTGTTGATACTGGCCTACTACGAAATTCATGGAAACGTACAGGGGTTATGAATGGTAAAGTTGAGATCTATAATAATACCGAGTATGCGAATCATGTAGAATATGGACATCGTACACGCAATGGTGGTTATGTTAAAGGACGTAAAATGTTACATCGCTCAATAGTTGGCATGCGTAGTCAATTCGCTAGGAATGCGAGAATTATATTGAGGAACTTAACCAATGATTAAATTAAGGGCGATACAGAAAGCTCTAGTCGAGCTGTTAAAAAGTAAATATCCTAATTATAAGGTGTATTTCGACAACATAGAAAAGTCGAATGCACCTTATTTTTATATCGAAATGTTCGTCCGGTCCGGTGTTGGTGATTATACATACTTTGATAGGACTGTACAGGTTGATATAACCTTTAGACCTATTGAGGATAAATACGGACGAATTAAACGCTCTGAACTATATGAAATGTCTGATAGTTTAGAGTGCCTATTTAGACCAGTGCTTAAAGTCGATGATAGATACATTACTATTAACGACTTTGAACATACATTCATAGATGAAGTATTGCACTTTATCTTTAACCTAGAATTTGAGGACGCATTCACAGATGAAGAAGTAGGTTTCATTCGAAATGAAGTCGCTCAAACTCTTACTTTTAGCCTTAATGGTATTAATTTAACCGAGGAGGTAACTAATGGCTAACGAAACCGAAAAATTTGGCTTACCACAGGTCTTAATTGACTTTAAAACCAAAGGCATTACAGCTATTAAACGTTCTGCACGTGGCGTGGTTGTATTGATTTTAAAATGCGAAAGCACGGATACATCTAACAAATATAAAATTTCTGATGTATCAGAAATTCCGGAAGGTGTATTTGATGAAGCAAGTACGGATCTTATCAAGAAATGTCTTGACGGTACTCCTTTACGTATCTTGGTATACACATTACCTAAAGCAAGCGTTCAAGCACCTAAAAATACACAAGCTACATTGTTAAAACAGTTGAAGCATATTCGCTATAACTACATCGCAGCTCCTACTGGTACATTGCAAGACCAACAAGATTTGGCGTCCTACATTAAAGCGGAACGCAATAACAGCCGTAAAACTGTTAAAGCGGTTGTTGGTAGTGTAGCAGCAGACTTTGACGGTATTATTAATTTCTGTACCGAAGAAATTAAAGTTGCTACAGGTAAAAATACAGCAGGTAAAACCACTTATAAAACATATACTCCAATTGAATATACAGCTCGTATCGCTGGTATTTTAGCAGGCTTGGCATTAGACCGTTCTGCAACGTATTACAAATTGACAGAAGTTGAGTCTGTTAAGGTGTACGAAGATTTGAATAATCGCATCGACCACGGCGAATTACACTTATTCGACGAAGAAGATGGTGAAGGTGTTAAAATTGCTCGTGCTTGCAACTCTTTGCAAACATTCACAACCGATAAAGGCGAAGAATTTCGTAAAATCAAAATCGTTGAAGGCGTTGATATGGTTACTGACGATATTCGCGATACCTTCAAAAAATACTATGTTGGTAAATACATCAATGACTACGATCATAAAATGTTATTCGTAGCAGCAATTATGGTTTACTTTGGTCAATTGGCTGGTAACGTGCTTGATAGCCGAGCAGGTAACACAGTAGATATCGACTTCCAATTCCAAAAAGACTACGCAATTATTAAAGGCGAGGATGTATCTCAAATGACTAATATGCAAATTCGCGAATACAACACTGGCTCTCAAATTGGTTTATCCGGCAAAGTTAAATTCGTGGATGCTATGGAAGATTTGAAGATTACATTCACAATGTAACAGAAAGGAATACAAGCATGAATAAAGACAAATTTACATTTGATTTACAAACGTTCGCTCGTGCTGCTGAAGACGTTAAATTCCGTGGTCGCCGTCGCTGGAACGGCTCTCATGGCAAATTGTGGCTTGATGGTGAGTTGGTATTTGAAATTGAAAGTTTTGAAGCTAGCGTTGATTCTCAACGAGAAGATGTAATTATCGGTAACTCTGTTGATAGCAAGGTAACAGCACTCAAAGGCGAAGGCACAATTAAAATTAAAAACGTTATTAACCGCAATCATCGTAAATTGTTAGAAGAATGGAGCGCAGGCCACGACCCTCGTACTACTCTTATTGGTTTACTTGATGATCCTGACGCGGTAGACGGTCAAAAAGAACGTATCACGATTGATAATGTTTGGTTTACCAAAATTCCTCTTATGAATTTCGAAAAAGGTAAAGTTGTTGAAACTGAATTACCTTTTGGCTTCACTCCTGAAGATGCACAATTCATGGAATCTATTGACTAATTGAAAGGAAATTAACTATGTCTATTTCTATTAATGAACTAATCGCTAAACGTGAAGAAATTAACGCTCGTAAAGCACAAAAATTAACTATCGAAACTTCCATTGGTGAAGTAGTAGCTAAAAAGCCTACTGCTTCTATTATGGCGGAAGCCCTAGGCCTTGAAAGTGATAATGACCAATATGTGGTGTATAACTGCATTGTTGAACCTAACTTGAAAAACAAAGAATTGCAACAAGCCTATGAGTGCGTTGAACCGATGGACATTGTTGATAAAGTATTTGATGTTGGCGAAGTTAAAGCGATTAGTACTGTATTGATTGAATCTGTAGGCGCTGGTAAGAAACTCAACCACGCTATTATTGACGAAGCAAAAAAGTAATAGAAGAAGACTGGGAGGCGGCTACGGCCGCCTACTTAGTTTTAAAGGGTCATACGTTTGATTATTTCTTTAACCTAACTACTATGGAGAAAATTATGTGTCGTGTAGCAATGGACAAAGAGCGAAAAGAACGTACTGAAGTTGCTAAAATTGCTTTAAGGGAGGTACTAGGTGGCTGATACACAAAAATTAAGCGTTGAACTCTCTCTTAATGATAGAGGGTTTACAAAAGGAATACAGCAAGCCCAGCAATCATTGCAAGGTTTAGTTAAATCAACTACTGGCTTGTCTCCTGCCGTTTCGTCTGCTAGTAGAAATATGAGTACCGCTACGAGTTCGGTTAAAGGGGTGCAACAAGCCGCTCAAAGTGCGACGAGTAGTATTACAAAGTTAAAACAAGCCGGAAGTAATGTATCTGTTAATATCAAGGCTAAAAACAATGCAAGCTCTACAATTAGTCAAGTACAATCTCAATTAAATGGATTTAAAGGTAAAGTCTATACCGCTACAGTTAACGTTAAGCAAAATTTAGCCAGTAGTGTTGGGGCTGTTGGTAATCGATTAAGCGGTGCGATGTTCGGTGCTACAATGCAAATGGCCGGTATAGCTGGCATTAGTTTTGGCATAGCAAACGGCATTAAGAGATACGCTGATTTCGAAAAAGAAATGTCAAATGTAAAAGCTATTTCAGGTGCAACAGCCGATGAGTTTTTACAGCTAAAGAAAAAAGCCATTGACATGGGGGCTGCCACGAAATATACTGCGACCGAGTCTGCTGAAGCGTTTAGATATATGGGTATGGCTGGTTGGAAAACTAGCGAAATGATTGGCGGTATTGAAGGTATTATGAACCTTGCCTCTGCTTCCGGTGAAGATTTAGCAACAACTTCTGATATTGTTACTGATAGCTTATCTGCGTTTGGTTTACAAGCTAAAGACTCCGCTATGTTTGCCGACGTGTTGGCCTCTGCGGCAACAAACTCAAATACAAATGTTGCTCTAATGGGGCAAACATTTAAATACGCTGCACCAGTAGCCGGCGCATTAGGGTTTAGTATACAAGATACTGCACTCGCTGTAGGTCTTATGGCTAACCAAGGCATTAAGGGTTCAGAAGCCGGCACAGCGTTAAGGTCGATGATGACTCGTATGGTTAAACCGACAAAAGAGTCCGGTGAAGCTATGCAGATTTTAGGTCTTAATATATTAGATGCTAACGGCAAGATGAAACCTTTTAGAGATATCATTAAAGATATTAAAGAAGGTATGAGTAAATTAACTCCAGAAAGTAAGGCTGCTGTGGCTGGCATGTTAGCTGGTCAAGAAGCTATGTCAGGGTTGCTTGCGTTGGTAAATTCTCCGGATGCTGATTTTAATAAATTGGCGGAAGCTATCGATAATTCAAACGGTAAAGCAAAAGAAATGGCGGCTATTCAGCTTGATAACTTAACTGGTGATTTAACACTACTTTCTAGTGCTTGGGATGGTTTTGTAATCAAAGTTATGGATGGTAAAATCGGTGGTTTTAGGGATATCGTACAAGGTATTAGCAACTGGTTCGCCGGTTTAACTGAAAACTTTGAAGCAAACGGAATTACGGTTCGAAGTGTTCTTGACGGAATAACCTCCGCTATTAAAGAGTTAGTAGGTCAAACGCTTAAAATGGAAGGTCTACCCTCTATCTTATCAGCTGCAGCATTAGCCGTTGGTGGTATTGGTGCATTTAAAATTGGCAAAGGTGCGTATGGTCTATTTAAAGGCTTAAAGGGCGGTGGTGGAACAGGTACTGGTGCAGATAGCACAGTAGGTGATATGACTGTTCAAGCCTTAAATGTAATTGTAAACGCAAGCAATATGACTGGAATGGGTCAAGGCGGACCTATCGTTGAAAGTGGCGGTAAAGGTGTTAAACCTAAAAGCGGTGGCCGTTTTGGTAAGTTAAAAAGCAGTGCAAGTAAATTAGGTAACGGCCTAACAAAAGTTGGTGGCAAAATTGCTGTTCCGTTGGCATTAGCTATGGGGGCTTATGACATTGCGACAAGCGATGATAAAGCTCGTGCTGGTGTTGGTTTAGGCGGTAGTCTTGCTGGTGGTTTAGCTGGTGCAAAATTAGGCGCTATGGGTGGCGCTGCTTTAGGTTCTATAATTCCTGGTGCAGGAACCGCCGTTGGCGGTGCTATTGGTGGTGCATTAGGTGGTATCGGTGGTGCAATATTCGGTGAACAGTTCGGTCAAGAAATATTTGACGGAATTACAAATAACCTTGACGGCATAACAGAATGGTTCTCAGATAAATGGAATAGCATTGTTGATACTTGCACTCCTGTTATTAATTCTATTGCAGGTCTATTTGGTTTTGCTTGGGATACAATATCTACAATATTTGGGCCTGTTGCCGATTGGTTTAACAGCAACATTTGGGAGCCTATTAAAAGCTATGCTAGCAGTATGTTGGATAGCGTTACTGGGTTCTTTAGCGGTGCTTGGGAATCAATTAAAGGCATTTGGGGTGCTGTTGCCGGTTGGTTCGATGCTAACGTTTGGGGACCATTGAAAGCTAAAGCAAGTGAAGTATTTAGCGGTTTGGGTAATGCGTTAAGTGCTGCACAAGCAAGGGGTGCACAAATTACAGGGTTAACAGGTCATGCTACTGGTACGAATTACTTCGGTGGTGGCTGGACTGAAATTAATGAACGTGGCGGTGAAATTGTAGACCTACCTAGTGGATCTAGAATTTATCCTCATGCGACTACTGAAAAAATGCTAGCAAAAGAATTTAGCGGAGCTGGTGGCGGTGGTAATAATTACACCGTAACAGGAAATACTTTTGTGGTTAGAGAAGAAGCCGATATAGACCGTATCGCTCATTCTTTATTCTCAATGTTTGGGGCTGCTGAAACAAATTATGGAGGTGTATAGGCATGTCAAAATTCGTTAGCGGCATAGGGCGTGCCTTATCGCTTTTATCATTCGCATTTGGTAAAGGGGCAAGGGAGTTGCCAACTATTATTATTTCACAAGATGAAGAAAAGTTGGTACTTCCTGTTACTCCAGTTAAATATGAGGTTGGTAATGAACAGGGGAATAAAACTGTTGATATTACTCAAATAGGTGAAGTGCTTTTATTTGGGAATCCTAAACTTAAAACATTATCATTCGAAGGATTTTTTCCAGCGAAAGATTATCCGTTTATTGTTGGCGATAAGCGTAAGCCTATTGAAATTATTAACCTCATAGAAAAGTGGAAAACATCAAAGAAACCTGTTAGGGTCATCATAAGCGATGGCCCTATTAATTTAATGATGGGAATCGAGTCGTTTCCATATAAGAAACAGGAAAATACAGGGGATATGTATTACACGCTAACATTTAAGGAACATAAAGACCTTAACACGCCTGCCACTGGTGATGATAAGCCAGTTGATGAAACGACAGGCTTAAAAGATAGGCCTTCCGTTGGTCAAAAACCTAAAACAGCAACATTGTTCAGTAAAGGTTCTGATGTGTTGGATGCTGCTAAAAAGGCATATGGCAATTATCGTCATTATGAACGCATTATCCAATCAAATGACCTAAAGAATTTAGCGATTAATAATCTTAGCCAGCTTAGAAAGTTGAAGGTGAAATAATATGATAATTAAACATATTGGCACTAAAACAGTTAAAGACGAAAAGACTGGCGAAGAAAAGAAAGTTCCTGTTGAAAATGATATAACTCATTTAGTCGAGCATGTTACATGGTCAGGTTCTCGTATTCAAGCAGCTAGAAAACTTGAATTTATATTAGTACAAGAACCGCGTGATCCGAACTGGCCTATCTATCCTGTAAGTATTGGCGAAACAATTAAAGGGTACTCAGAAGATAATGAGTTGCAGTTCGTTGGTAATATTTATTGCACCGAACGCAAAACATCGGCATCACGAATTACAGTAACATGTTATGACAATATGTTTATATTAAGTAAATCAAAGACTACTCGCAAATTCACCAATATGACCGCTGAAGACATAGCAAAGGCTGTATGCAAGGAAATGGGTATTAAGGTAGGTAACCTCGCTGAAACAGGTGAAAAAATAACTTTTATCGCTAATAATAAGTCAGGTTATCAAATTATTTTAATGGCATACACGGAAGCGGCAAAAAAGACCAATAAAAAATATCAAGCTATGATGGAGGGCGATGAACTCGACGTCATAGAGAAAGGCTCATTAATTGAGGGGTTAGTAATAGACCAATACAGGAATATTACTGACTCATCTTTTAAAGAGTCTATTGAAAACATGATTAATAAAGTCATGATTGTTGATGATAAAGGTAACTTTGTTAGATATGAAAGTAAAGATGACCAAATTCAACGCTACTCTATGATACAAGCAGTCTATAAGGAGAACAAAAACAAAAACACGGCTGATGAAGTAAAGGATATATTTAAGAAACCTGAACGGACTGGCGTGATTGATTGTTTAGGTGATTATGACGCATTATCCTCGTATTCTGTTGAAATTAGAGACGTGATAACCGAGTTAAGTGGTAAGTTCTGGATTAAGAGTGATACTCATGATTTCAAAAACGGTCAACATACAATGAAACTCGAGATTGAATTTGAAAATCTTATGACTAAAGAAAAGGTAGACCATTCCTTAGAAGCTAAAGAAAAGAAACGCCATGAGCGTGAAGATAAAAAGAATAATAAAACTCCTAAAGGTAAAGGTCGAAGGTCTACTCGAAAATCGACTAAAAGAAAGGTAGAAATTCATTATGTTGAATGATATTCCTAGTGCTGCACATTCGATGGCTAAAATGGTTGATACAATTCACGGCATAGCTAAAGGGGAGCAACCTATGGGGATGCGTATTGGTTTAGTTACATCACCATTTCCTAACCTGGTAATTCGTGTAGATAATATCGATATTACCAATGAGCAAATATACCTAAATGACTATTGGAAGCCAGGTCATCATCGTGAAGCTGAAGGACACATCATAAGCGAAACACAACCTCGTTCGGGTGGTGGTGGGTTAGCAGAATTTGCTAGTCATACGCACGATATACACAATGACTATACCGACACCATTAATATGACTGATACCTTGCGAGTAGGCGATGAAGTAACCGTATTTCCAGTATATGGACAAGGTGAACAGCTTTATTACATAGGTCAAAAGGTGGTGAAACTATGAGCGAAGAATATCCTTTTGCAGGGTTAACTCGTACAGTTGAGTCTAGTCAAAGTGAACTACCATTATTCCGTGAATATGATTGGAATTTTGAAGATGATACATTCCGATATAACGCAAGTGGTAAACGAATAGCCTTAGAGGGTGATGAAGCGTTAAAAATTTGGGTATACAAAGCACTTAAAACCGAACGCAATCAATATCTAGCGTATTCTACTCGATATGGTATTGAGTTAAAGCCGTTCATAGGTAAAGTCATGAGTGTTGGTGAACGCTATTCAGAACTTAAACGAGTGATTATAGAATGTCTTATGGTTAACCCTTATATCAAGTCGATTGATAGTATCGAGTTTAATGCGAACGGTGATAAGGTTGATTGTCAAATTGAATTAACAACGATATATGGAGGTATTAATATCAATGTTTAATATTCCAACATCAGACGAAATTTTAAAAAGCCTCCAATTACAATCGCAACTTCCGATGAGTAAATTTGAGGGGACATTTGAATATGATATATTTTCATCTAACGCTATTGAGTTCATGAAGACCTATGTTGAATTAGGCGAACTTTACAAAGTAGCGTTTGCGGATACATCATATGGCGATTTCTTAACTATGCGTGCTAAAGAAGCTGGTATCATTCGAAAGGTAGCTACAAATGCGATAGGATCTGTTACGGTTAAGGGTAATGGAGTATTGCCTAAAGGCAGTCAATTTTCTACCGCTGACGGAGTACTATTTGAAACTTTGGAAACTGTAACGATTAACGGTAGTCAAGAAGTTAAGGTTCAAGCCGTTGAAACTGGCAATAATGGTAATGTAGCATCAAATACGATTGATACAATTCCGATGTCAATTCCTGGTATTAACAGCGTTATCAATTCACAACCAACAAAAGACGGTTTCGAAGAAGAGAGCGATGATAATTTACGCGAACGCTATTTATTGCATGTTCGGTATCCTGGTACATCCGGCAATAAAATGCACTATTATGAATGGGCTATGTCTGTTCCTGGTGTAGGGGGTGTAAAAATCATACCTACATGGAATGGTCCTGGTTCTGTTAAAGTCATTATTATTAATTCTGAGTTTAAACAAGCCTCTACTGAGCTAATAACAGCGGTTAAAGATTACATTGAAAGCGTTCGCCCTATGGGTGCTATGGTAACTGTAGTTAGTGCAACCCCTAAAGTAATTAATGTAACGGCTACTATCGAGGGTAAAGGCTTTGTATTAGATAAATTTAAGGAAATGATGAATGACTATTTAATAGATCTTGAAAAATCAGTCATTAATAACGGCGAAATTAATAAATTATCGATTGCAAAAGTAGGTAGTTTTATTATTGATGCTGGCGCTATTGACTATCAGAATTTGCGAATTAATAACGACGATAAAAGCATTGTTATCAATAATGAAGATTTGCCAACATTAGGTGAGGTGAACATACAATGATATTTGAACTATTAAGGACTTATAAAGTTGATGTGCTTCGCTATTTGCCTAAATTTCTTAAAAGTGATGGTTCGTTCAAAGCTACTGAAGACGCTTTAAGTGAAGAACACGAAAAACAACGATTGCTCATTATTGATATATGCAAGCAGTTGTTTGTTGAAAGTGCTACATGGGGACTTTCTGATTGGGAAAGAGTATATGGTATAAAAACCAATAAGCATTTGACGATAAAACAACGCCGGCAAAATTTGTTGGTGAAAATTCAAGGAACTAAAACAATTACTGTTAAGCAGCTTGAAACTATTATTAATCAAGTAGTTCCTGTATGTGGTGCGCATGTTTTAGAAAACACTAATCCTAATGAATTTAAAGTTGCATTAGATGTAGCTGCTTATGTTGAAAAGGTTCGCGAGCTGGTTGATAAATATAAGCCAGCTCATCTAACGTATGTTATAGCGGAGTTGTATCAAGCAAATAATTATATTTATATTGGGGGCGTTGTTAACGTATTTGATAAGCAAATTGTAAAATACGCTAAAAGCGATCCTGTTATCCGCGCATCAGTACATCATAAAATCGGAATGGTACTTATTAATGTTGATAAAATGAAAATATATGGAGGTAATCAATGAGCGATTACGGAAGAATTGTAACTACCAATCAAGGTAAGAATATGGTTACTGAGTCAATCAGAACTCATTCTGCAATTATATTCACTAAAATTTCATTAGGTGATGGCCTGTTAAATGGTGAAACAATCGAAACTATGACAGGGTTAAAACATAGCTTATTAAACGGAAATATTCCTAAAATAAAGCACCTAGGAAATGGTGAAATTGAAGCTGTATCTACTGTTAGCAATAGTGAATTGACAGCAGGGTTCTTCGCAAGAGAATTAGGTTTGTTCGCTAAACTCGGCGAAGAAGGTGAAGAGCAATTATTTGCTTATACTAATGCTGGTTCTAATGCTAGTTATATTCCACCTAATACAAGTGTTGATGAAAAAATGCTAGGTATTCAATTAGGGGTAGGTGATGCTGTTGTTCAAGTGAATTATCAAAGTCATCTGTATATTACTTATGAACAACTAGATGATGCTATCGCTCATCATAACTCCGATGAACATTCACACGATGATCGGTTTAATGCAATTATTCAAAAAGTCGATAACATGATTACAAATGTTAATAGTGATGATATGGAATCTAAGGCTACATCATTGCATTTAGTAAGAACATTATTAAGTAACTTAAAAATCAAGGATGCTGACGATGTAATTAAAGCTATTGAGTCAAAAAAGACAGAACAAGGTGTACGCTTTGACTTCTCCAATATTAATTCTTGGTATATCTGCCTAGGTAAACAATATGGAAACTTCATTATTCAAGGCGGACGTCAACGAGCTGGTGAACAAAAACAGTCAGATGTAAATAATTTAGCTAATACTACCAATCGAGTCGTATTTCCAATTTCGTTTACAACGAGCCATTTATTCCATGGGTTTGCGATTATGGCGAGTGATGACTCCGTGTTTTGGGGAAATTCTGCAGGAAGCGTTATAACAAGAAGAATTTCTAATACCGATATGCGTTACGAAGTACATTCCACGTATCAATCGATGTTAAAACCGGATTCTATTATTGAGTGGTGCGTAGTTGGTGTATAAAGGAGAATAATATGAACTATGTATTTGTGTTAGATAAAAACGGTATTCGTGAAACCTCATATGTAGTAGGATTGCATGCAGAAACGTTAGAAGAAACAGAACAATTAGCCAAACAAACATACCCATCTGCTAACATCGTAACAGGGGATAGTGAAATGCAGGAACAATTCACAAGTGGTAAAGCTTATATTAATGGCGGATTCGTTGATATTCCTGTTACTGCATATGAATCAACTAAGTCTGAAAAGATAGCTGAAATTAAAGCATATTACGATAAGCGTTTTGAAACACTAGAACAAATGGTGTTACGTAGACGATTGATTAATGGTGATATTTCTGATTTACAAGAACAGTACAAGAAATTGAATATGGAAATGTTAGCAAAAATTAAGGCGGTGAAATAATCATGGAAGTAAAAAGCGACATTCCTGTAATGAAATTTTGCGAATGGTGCTACTCAACATTAAATGAAGATGGTACTTGCCCAACAGAGGGGTGTATCCATAATGAATTGATGAAGTTAGACGAAAGCACAGAGGGTGAATAATGTGGACATGGCAATTCGAACTGAATGATATTCTAACTACATTATCAATTGTGGCAATCATAGGCGGTGCAAGTTACCGCCTTTTAATTGTGCCAATTCTGACACGCATAAGTGATGAACGCATGCAAGATAATTTGATTTTCACTGAACGCATGGGTACATTGAATCAAACATTGCTGGAATTAAAAGATGAAATTAAGTTATCTCGTGTGCAACGTACAAAGGCTTATACGGAACACGTGAAATTAACTGCACGTGTTGATGGAATAGAAAATAGAGTTGATGAGTTAAGAGGTGATTTCCATGAATTTACCGCAAAATCTCATTAACTCAATCAAAAAATCATATCAATCTGTAAGGGTAGCTAACTTCCACCCTACAGGTGTTCTTGCTACAAGGGTACTAGTGCTAACAATGCTAGTACCTATTTTGTTGGTGGTAGTTGAGTACATTATGGTATTCATTCAAGGGTATGTGTCCGATGATATGAATAAACTCATCAATGTAGGTATCAATATCATAGATCATATCTTCATTCCGTCTGTACTTACCGCATTAGTCGGTTTTCTTGCCTTATGGATTGATAAGGACGGAAACGGAATTCCTGATAAATTAGAGGAACAACCAAAAGTGCCAACATTACCAAACATAACAGAAAGGAGTGATAAGAATGACAGTAATAAACCTTGATGAACTTAATGATTATTGCAGTAGGGCGATAGGTTCTATCAATAAAATATACTTGCATTGGACTGCTGGCCGTTACAATCAACAATTCGATGATTACCATATCAATATTGATGGTGATGGCAACATTTATATTGATGGTGAATTAATAGACCACAAGAACCACACATATATGCGTAATAGTGGTGCAGTTGGTATTTCTTTAGATTGTGCATATAACGCTAAATGGATTGATGATTTAGGCGAATATGCACCAACTGATGCACAGATTGAAACATTAGCACAAGTAGTAGCAGTATTGTGTGTAGATTTAGGGTTGCCTTGTGATATTTCAAGTGTACTCACACATGCAGAGGCAGCCGATAACATGGACGGCTGGTATGCGTGCGAACCTTACGGCCCTAATTCAACGTGCGAACGTTGGGATTTATGGGTTGCATATGAAAATGATGAAGCTGGTAGCGGTGGCGATATTATTCGTGGTAAAGCTAAATATTATGCTAAATCATGGGGAAGTATTATCTAGGGGGTATATATGTATGCTAAACTCAAAAACATTACAGAGAAGTATCCTTGGAGCGTTCCTGTTATTTTTATCATTGTTTGCATCATCGGTATATGGTGCTACACCAGCCGAACCAGTAACATTGACACCACAGGAATACGCAACGCTGAAAACGAACTTCGGAACGCTCGAGAGTACAATCAACAATCAATTGACTATAATCAACGAGTTAGAGATGCAGTTGAAAATAGCCAAACTCTCAACGAGCGAACAGAAGAACGAATTAGCACAAGCATTGAACTTAATCAACGAACAGAAAACGCAATTGACAGAGGCACGGAACTTACTACAAAAGCAAGAGCAGATGCTGAACGAGCAAAAGTTATCATTAGCCAAAGCAGAGATATACTTAGAGCAGCAGAAGAACGAAATCAAAAAAGCGAAAGCACAACAACGAAACAGTAAATTATTAAATATCCTATTAGGTGGAACTGTAATTTATTTAGTCGCAAAAGATTGAGGTGATCCGTACATCTCCATAGCGTGTAATGGTGGATGCACGCAACATGTTCCAAATAGGAACATGTTGTAAAGCAATTATTTATAACTGAACAGCATAATAAATAGCCTATCAGCTTAGAATAACATCTAGGTTGATAGGCCTTTTTTGTTTGAAAAATGATATAATAAATATAAATGGAGACACGTATGTGAATACTATAATGAGTCAAAAATTGATTTGAAAATGATATATGGAATGAATAAATTAGGAGGGGATTATAATATGGACTGCATGGATATAGCAAAAACAATGGTAAAGAATAGAGTGTTTGATATTAACTATTCTATTAATACTGGTTGTGATGGTGGTATAAATACGGATTCTATTAAACTGTACTATGAAATATATGATTTTGCAAAACGTTTTTACGAAAAACATTTATATGAAGTATTAACACCTACATTGTATAATGATTTGTTATTGGGAATTGAAAAAATCGCAAATGATTATAACTGCAATATATCATTCGATATTGAGGATAATTTACTTAATGTAATTATTCAACAATCTGAATTAAAAGTTGCAATGGAGATTGAGGATAAATATAACAAAAACAATAAAAAAATAAAAAGAATTATCAATATCACAAAAAAACGATTGAGTGATGATGACGAAAAATACTTGAGAGAATGTTGCACTCATATTGATGTAGAAAAAATGGTTAAATGGGTTGATAAGAAGATGGATGAAGAATTTAATAAAGGATATGATGCAGGAGCTGATTATTATATGAATTATTAATATATTTGCCCCTTTATTGCCCCTTTGTAAATTATAGGAGATAAGAAATACTGTAGTTATGGGAACAATTAAGAATAAACCCTCAATCCGCACCATTTCTACTTACTGATTAACAGATTGTAACGAATTGTAACAAACTGTAACGGATGAAGTAGTTACAAGGATATTTGAAAGATAAAGAGTAACAAATTGTAACGCATTGTA
>ERZ773197.282-NODE-282-length-42251-cov-61.452839_pt1 | contig 42251 bp, 27 predicted proteins | sample MGYA00580999_ERZ773197 | MGnify/ENA primary metagenome ERZ773197 (study PRJEB29015, sample SAMEA2738166) | human oral metagenome | biome: human oral; feature: human-associated habitat; material: saliva | place: China | collected 2185 ...
CGCACCACAAAGCCGAAAAGTCGGGCTCAGACCAACTCTTTTCGTCCTTTAACCCGGCCTTCGTGGGGAAGTGATAGATGATTTGTGTGTAGCTCTGCCTACCGTAGACAAAAAACCGAGCCAGTTAAAAACTGACTCGGTTCAGCGGTGCGCGAGGGGGGACTCGAACCCCCACGCCTAGGGCACTAGAACCTAAATCTAGCGCGTCTACCAATTCCGCCACTCGCGCGTGCCGGACCAGCTTAAAACATTTCCGGCCTCAGACACAAATTATTTTAATGGGGTCTAGCTCACTCCCAGTTCTTTGCGCAGCCGCTCTACGTGACCAGTGGCTTTAACGTTGTATTTAGCCAGGGCCACGGTGGCGTCAGGGTTGATAACAAAGGTAGAGCGACGTACGCCCACGCTGACGCGGCCGTAGTTCTTTTTCTCGCCCCATACGCCCCAAGCTTCCATTACCTGGTGATCCGCGTCTGAAAGCAGCGGGAAAGGTAGTTCCTGCTTGGTGGCAAAACGTTTTAGGGCCTCAACCTTGTCTGGGCTGATACCAACTACGCTGTAGCCGGCCTCAGCCCAGGCAGCTGAGGAATCGCGAAAATCGCAGGCCTCTTTAGTGCAGCCAGGAGTGGCTGCCTTGGGGTAGAAATAGACCACAACCCCCTTGGGGGCCTTGTCTAGCAGCTGGCTTAGCGACACCAGCTCTCCATCTGCGTTAGGGAGACTGAAAGCCGGGGCTGGGCTGCCAACTTCAAGAGTGGTCATTTATTTCTTCCTGTCTAGATTTTTTCAGGCGACTAGTTCGAGTGCTGCACGAGCGGCAGCGAGACGAGCTAGGGCGCGTTCTAGACGGGAGGGGGAGGCCGACTCGGTCAGGGACTCCAGCTCGCTCTGGGCCGCCTGTAGTTCGAGTTCTAAGTTACGCATATTGTCTTCACTCCTTTTCTTCTTCAGCATCCAACAGTCTGACGGGTACGGGTATGTAACCGCCATGAGGGTTGAATATATTCCACACCGGCTAAACCTTGTGGGAATGCAGCAGCTAACAAGAGCTAACTGTTTGGTTTAAAACTGTCACTCGCGCGGTGAGTGATCAGCGTTACCGCAATGGTACATGAACCGGTGGTACACCGCCAGGGACTCGAACCCTGAACCCGCTGATTAAGAGTCAGCTGCTCTGCCAGTTGAGCTAGCGGTGCAAGGAAGCAACCGTATGGTTGAGCTTCGTACACCGCCAGGGACTCGAACCCTGAACCCGCTGATTAAGAGTCAGCTGCTCTGCCAGTTGAGCTAGCGGTGCATTTTTGCTGCGCGTTTAACTTCGCAACGGAGAGAAACTTTATGTGCTTGGTGGGGGGCTTGTCCAGTCGAGAAAGCCCAAAATCGCAGTTTGTAAGCTAACTCACGTTTGTGTGGTGCTTATTGGTGCGTGCATAAGTACTTAGTGGCTTATGCGTGAGGTACGGTTAGGGCGTGTCTAAGCCGATCGTAACTTTGGCGACTTGCGCCGATTTCCCTAACCTTGACGAAGATGACCGCGGCCTACCCCAAGCCCTATATGAGCGCGGTATCGAGCCGCGCATTGCTGTATGGAACGACCCTGGCGTTGACTGGTCTAAAGCTGGGGTAGTGGTGATGCGCTCGGTGCGTGACTATGCCCGTAAGCGCAACTACGCCAACTTCCTACGCTGGGCTCGCAGCCTTGAACGCCCTCTAAACCACGCCGAGATAGTTGACTGGTTTGGAGACAAGCACTACCTCAAAGACCTGGCTGCCCGAGGCGTGCCGATTATCCCCACCACCTGGCTAGAGCCCTCCGCAAACCTGTCTAAGCACCAGGTACACACCCGTTTCCCCGCCCACGGCGACTTCGTAATCAAGCCGGCCATCTCCTCAGGTGGTCGCGGCACCGGCCGCTACACGGCCACCAGCGCCACCTCACGTTCGGCAGCTATTAACGACACCATGCACCACCTGGCGCGGGGCCGCACCGTAATGATGCAGCGCTACCTAGAGTCCGTAGACCAAACCGGTGAGCTGTCCCTGGTGTACTTCAACGGTGTGCTCTCCCACGCGGTACAGAAAAAGCCCATGCTGCACCCGCGCTTTAAGGCGGTAGATGAGGTCCACGAGGAAATAGTTGAGGCCCGCGAACCCAGCGAAATGGAATGGCTGTGGGGTGAGCGAGTACGCCGCGCCCTACACGCCCAGATTAAGGAGCGCGCCGGGCGTGACATTCAGGTGCTCTTTAACCGCGTAGACGTAGTTAGCGACGGCGCCGGTGGCTTCTACCTGATGGAAGTATCTTTGGTGGACGCCCCGCTGTACCTAAATGCCGCTGAGGGAGCCCTAGAAAACTTCGCCGACGCTATCGCCCAGCGCGTCTTCTGGTAAACGCCAGCTGACATGCCTGCGTGGTGCGCCGACGCCGCGACGTGCCTAGCTGCAGCTCAACCTGGCGAATAAACCCAGATCAGGTATAAATCAAGGGGCTTTAGGGGGTTCCCAAAGAGCCCTGACTAGCTAAAATTGAGGCCGTGAAAACGTTACTAAACATTATTTGGTTGCTTTTATGCGGCTTCTGGCTGGCCCTGGCCTACATCTTCTTCGGCATTATCGCCTGCATTTTGGTGGTAACCCTGCCGGCCGGTGTGGCCTGCTTCAGGATCGCCAACTATGTACTGTGGCCCTTTGGCCGCGAAGTAGTGCCGGCGCCCGGAGCTGGCGCCATGAGCGGTATCTCCAATGTAATTTGGTTCCTGGTAGCCGGAGTATGGCTGGCCATCGACCACGTCCTCACCGCCCTGCTCCTGGCCGTCACCATCATCGGTATCCCGCTGGCAATTGCCAACATCAAGATGATTCCGCTGGCCTGCTTCCCCTTCGGCAAGCAGATTGTCTCCTCTGACCAGGTTCACTACCGCCACTGACTAGCCGCCACGCGGCAGTTAGGGGCCACAAAGTAGCCAGACGGCGCTCGCAGCAATGCCGCGAGCGCCCTAGGCTCAAGTTCGACTAGCCGAGTCAAGCTCAAATAGTGCCGGTGCTACTTAGCTATTGCAGCGCTACTTAGCTACCTCGGCGAAACTAGCTTTCGTTAGTTGCGCTAAAACCTGGGGGTCTAACTCCAAATCCAGTCCGCGCCGCCCGCCGGAGACAAACACTGTCTCATGCGTGGCGGCGCTGGCGTCTATCAGCGTAGGTAGAGCCTTTTTCTGGCCCAGCGGCGAAATACCACCCACCACATAGCCGGTGGTGCGCTGGGCCAGGGCTGGATCAGCCAGCTGCGCTTTCTTCCACCCCAACTGTTTGGCGATAGCCTTCAAATCCAGGCGGCTAGCCACCGGGATAACCACCACCGCCAGGGCTTTTTCATGTGAAACCAGCAAAGTTTTAAACACTCGCGCCGGGTCTAGCCCCAGCGCCTGGGCTGCTTCCAGGCCCCAAGCCTGGGCGCGTTCATCGTGCTCATAGGTGTGGATCACCGGGGTAATACCGGCTTTTTGTAAAGCTAAAATCGCGCCGGTACCGGCCTCAGAGTGCTTAGATTTTTTAGCCATCAGGCTTCGCCAACTTTCAAAAGATGCAAAACTGCTTTATCTTCACGATCACACTGGGCCACATCCACCAGGAAAACCAGGCGCCAGTCATGGTTATCGTCAGGGTCGTTTAGGATCTGCGTGGCCAGCCAGGCTCGACCGCTACCAACAAGGGCCTCACGTAGCTTTTCGCCCACCCCAGCCAAAGCCAAAGCGGCGTCGTCGGGATCTTCATCAATTAACGCATACTGCTTAGAGTGAGCCTCAGAGTCGATAGCCAGCCACTCGTAGGCGTCATAGTAGTCATCAAGCAGATTATTAAAACGCTCACTATCCCAAGCTTTAGAGTTAGCCAGGCTCACCAGGCGATCCACATCCTCAGCGGCAATCGCCTCCACATAAGCCCACATGCCCTGACGCACCAAGGTACGCAAGCGGTGCTTATTGCGGCTAAGGGGCACGTGACCGTCGGCGTCGGCACCAAAAGCGCGCTCCGCTGGGGCAGGGTCATTGCGCACCAACTCCACATTAGATCCCGCTTGCAGCTGGCCCAGGGCCTCCCACTCATCAAGCAGGGAAGAGTCCACGCTACGCACCAACTCACCCAGCCAGTCAATTAGCTCCACCACCTCATCGGTGCGGTGCTCCTCGGGCACCACCTGGCGCAAAGCCCGGTAAGCGTCAGTTAAATAACGCAGCAGCACACCCTCACTACGGGCCAACTGGTACACCGAAATCAGGTCAGAGAAAGTCATGGCCTTCTCAACCATTTCACGCACCACCGACTTAGGGGCCAGCTCATACTCCCTAACCCAAGGGTTGGCCTGGGCGTAAACCCCATAGGCGCCGGCCAGCAGCTCAGCTAAAGGCTGGGGCCAAGTAATAGCCTCCAAAGCCTCCATACGCTCGTCATAATCTAGGCCCTCAGCCTTCATAGCGGCCACCGCCTCACCCCTAGCGGCGCGCTGCTGGGCGTAAAGCAGCGGGCGCGGATCATCCAAAGTGGACTCCACCACCGAGACCACATCCAGGGTGTGCTCAGGGCTGTCCAAGCCCAACAAATCCATTGTGGCCAGGGCAAAAGGCGCCAAAGGCGCGTTGAGGGCAAAATCATCGGGCAAATCAACCGCCAGGCGCAGACGCGGCAAACCATCAGCTGCGGCCTGGGCGGAAGAAACATGCTCCAGCACCCCGGCTGTGCGCAGCGAACGGTAAATCTCTAGCGCCCGCTTTAAATGCTGTTGGGTGGCCGCCTCACCTTCATGCACCGCCTGCAGCAAATTCCACATGGCCGCCACCGGGTTAGGCCGCTCCATCAGGTTCAAAACCATGGTGGTAGTGACACGGAACTGACTAGTTAAAGTCTCCGGCGGGGCCGCCACCAGGCGCTCAAAAGTCTTATCAGTCCAGTTCACGCGGCCTTCGGGGGCCTTCTTGCGGGTAATTTTGCGTTTCTTGCGCTCATCATCGCCGGCCTTAGCTAGCGCCGCCGCGTTTTCAATCACATGCTCGGGGGCCTGCACCACCACATAGCCGTGCGTGTCAAAGCCCGCGCGCCCGGCCCGCCCAGCAATCTGGTGGAACTCGCGGGCCGTCAAATGCCGCTCCTTGGCGCCGTCGAACTTAACCAAAGACGTAAACACCACGCAGCGGATAGGCACATTAATACCCACCCCCAGCGTGTCTGTGCCGCAAATAACCGGCAGCAAACCCTGCTGCGCTAAACGCTCCACCAGGCGCCGGTAACGCGGCAACATACCCGCATGGTGCACCCCAATACCGGCGCGCAACAGCTTAGAAAGCGTGGCCCCAAAACCCACCCCAAAGCGTTCGCCGGCAATGGCCTGGCTGATCTCATCACGCTGGGCGCGGTCAATTAACTTAGTGCTCAGCAGCGCACTAGCCCGCTCAATAGCCTCACGCTGAGAAAAATGCACCACATAAACCGGGGCCTTATTTTGCCCAATCAGGCGCTCCAGCAAAGGCCCAATTGCCTCCACGGAATACTCAAAATCGAGGGGGACTGGGCGTACGGCGTCGTCAACCACGGCCACAGAGCGCCCGGTGCGCTCACGCAAATCCTTAACCAGCCACGAAACATCACCCAAAGTGGCGCTTAGCAGCACCATCTGCGCCTGGGGTAGCTCCAGTAGCGGCACCTGCCAAGCCCAGCCACGCTGCGGATCGGCGTAGTAATGGAACTCATCCATCACCACCGTATCCACATCCAGCGCCCGCCCCTGACGCAGCGACTGGTTAGCTAAAATCTCGGCGGTGCAGCAAATAATGGGAGCGTCAGGGTTAATCGAAGAATCACCCGTGACCATTCCCACATTCTGGGCGCCAAATAGGCGGATCAGCTCAAAAAACTTCTCACTAACCAAAGCCTTAAGCGGCGCTGTGTAGTAAGAACGCTCTCCGCGCGCCAAAGAAGTAAAATGCGCCGCCAAAGCAATCATTGACTTGCCTGAGCCCGTGGGCGTGGCGGCAACTACATGCTCGCCCTCCACAATGGACAGCAAAGACTCCTCTTGATGGGGATACAGCGGGCGGCCGGTACTGTCAGCCCACTGCGTGAAGGCATCATAAAGCTCATCACTGGTGGGAACATAGTCCGGGTCACTCGCCGGTATTAAAGCATCAAGTACGCGATTCAAAGCAGGGGCATGGTCCACACTGGCTATTTTCTCATGTTCGTATATGCTGACACCGCACAAAGACACGGCTGCGAGGAATATCAAATGCAAGCATTAGCCCAAGCCTTACAGAATTTAGGCGATTGGCTCACCCTGCATCTGACCATGTGGATTTTGGTCGGCACCGGCCTTTATCTAACTATCAGACTACGCGGGGTTCAGTTCAGGCTGCTGCCCGCGATGGTACGTTCTATCCTCTCCTCACGTGCGGGCGCCAGCGGGGGTATCTCCTCCTTCCAGGCCTTCACTATTTCCCTAGCCGCGCGCGTGGGTATCGGTAACGTGTTTGGTGTGGCCGCAGCCCTGATCCTGGGCGGGCCCGGCGCGGTGTTCTGGATGTGGGTAATTGCCCTGGTGGGTATGGCTACCGCTTTTGCTGAAGCCACCTTGGCCCAGATTTTCAAGGTACGCGCCGACGACGGAACTTTCCGCGGCGGCCCGGCCACCTACATGTGGCTGGGTATGGGCTCGCGCAAACTGGGCGTGCTCTTCTCCGTGCTAACCATTGCCACCTGCGGTTTTTCCATCATCATGGTGCAGTCCAACGCCATTAGCGGCATTATTGGCCCCGGCTCTAGCGTTAATGCCTCCAAGGAAGTGACGGCGGCGCTGCTGTTTGTGCTGGCGGCCCCGGTGATTTTGGGTGGTATCCGCTCTGTGGCCCGAGTTACCGAGTGGATGGCCCCCATTATGAGCGTGGTTTACCTGGCTTTGGGCCTGGGGGCGCTGGCAGTTAACTACGACCGGGTGCTGCCTGCCCTGGAAATCATTGTGGAATCTGCCTTTGGCCCGGCCCAGTTTGCCGGCGGCGTTACCGGCGGCATTATGGCGGCGCTAATCAACGGCACTAAGCGTGGCCTGTTCTCTAACGAAGCCGGTCAGGGCACCGCCCCTAACGCGGCGGCCACCGCCACCGTGGCTCACCCCATCCAGCAGGGCCTGGTGCAGTCCCTGGGCGTGTTTGTGGACACCATCATTGTGTGCACCATGACCGCCATCGTGATTTTGAGTGCGGGTAGTTCGGTTTACACCCCCGGCGCGCTAGACCCCAGCCAGGCCGCGAGCCTGACCCAAAAAGCCGTGGTTTCCGCCCTGGGCGGCTGGGCTGAGATTCCCATGGCCCTAATCATTACCGTGCTGGCTTTCTCCTCAGTGCTGGCCGCCGCCTCCTACTCTGAGGTGGCCGTTAACTTCATCAGCCCCAAAAAGGGCGGACGCATTTTTGTGCGCGTATTGTCGGTAGTTAGCACCGTGCTGGGCGCCCTGGCCACGCTGGAACTGGTGTGGAACTCGGTGGATGTAATGATGGCCATCATGACCGCCACCAACCTGCTGGCCCTGATTTGGTTGGCCAAGTGGGTCTCTGGCGCCCTGCGTGACTGGGAGTCTCAGCGTCGCGACGGCGTCAAAACCCCCGTTTTTGTGGGTAAAAACAACCCCAATTTGCCTGCAGATGTAAAAACGAACGTGTGGGAAACGCCGGCGTCATAACCCTGAAACATAAAGCACTTAGGCTCGCAGTAGCTAATTTTTATCTCTGCGAAAGGAAGTGCCGATGTTGGCCATCGCCAAAACCGATGATTGGTTGGCTAAGCCAACCGCTGCCCTAGGGGATTTTTCCACCTACTTCTACGGCTATTTTCTGGCCTTCTTGCTGATTGGCGTGGGGCTGTACTTCACGGCGCGCATGTATGGCATCCAGTTCCGCCTCTTTAGGCACATGGTTGCCTCACTAACCAACTCGCGTGATGGGCAAGGTGGGGGTATCTCCTCCTTCCAGGCCTTCACCATTGGCCTGGCTTCACGTGTGGGTACCGGTAACATCATTGGGGTGGCGCTAGCCATCATCATGGGTGGCCCGGGCGCCGTGTTCTGGATGTGGATAGTGGCCCTGGTGGGTATGGCTACCGCATTCGTGGAGGCCACCTTGGCACAGATGTATAAGGTAGCTAACCCCGACGGTAGCTTCCGTGGGGGGCCGGCCTACTACATTACGCGCGGACTAAAAATGAAGCCGCTGGCTGTGGCTTTCGCAGCGGTAATTATTTTCGTATTCGGTTTCGCCTATGAGGCCACCCAGGCTAACGCCATTTCCGGCATTATGGAGCACACTTTTAACGTGCCCACCTGGGCTACCGGCGTGGGTCTGCTAGTGATCACCGCCCCCATCATTTTTGGTGGTATGCGTCAGGTAGCTAAGGTCTCTGAGTGGATCGCCCCGATTATGGCGCTGGGCTACGTGTTGCTGGCCGCAATTATTTTGCTGCTCAACATCACCGCTATTCCCGGTGCGCTGCTACAAATCTTTAAGGGTGCCTTTGGGGTAGACCAGGCGCTGGCCGGTCTGGCTGGTGGTTTCACGGCCGCCGCCCTAAACGGTATTAAGCGTGGTTTGTTCTCCAACGAGGCCGGTGAGGGCTCGGTGCCTAACGCCGCCGCTGCCGCCACCACCGCCCACCCGGTTAACCAGGGTTTCATCCAGTCCATGGGTGTATTTGTGGACACCTTGCTGGTGTGTACCGCCACCGCCCTGATTGTGCTGCTGTCCGGGGTTTACAACCCGGCCGCCGCCCGCACCGGCCAGTTCAGCGCCGGCACGCTCACCTCAATTTCGGTAACCTCACAGCTAGGTGGCTGGGCCCAGTACCTGATGGCCGCCATGATTTTCGTGTTCGCCTACTCCTCACTGCTGGGTAACTACACCTACGCGGAAATCAACGACTCCTTCCTGCGCGGGGCCACCAAGAAGCTCAACCACACTTGGCTGCGGGTAATGATCCTGGTTGCCACCTACGTGGGTGCGGTAGCCTCCCTGGACTTCGTGTGGAACCTGGCCGACGTGGTTATGGGCATCATGGCCACCATCAACATCTTCGCTATCACCATTATGGGCCGCTGGGCCTTTGGGGCTTTACGTGACTGGGAAAGCCAGTACGCCCAGCTCAAGGCCGGCGAGATTGATGAGATCCGGTTTGTCTCTACCGACAACAAATTCTTGCCTGGCAAGCTCCCCGGCGACGTGTGGTCTAGCGAAAACGCTGGCGTACACGTAAATGATCGCGCTGAGGCATAAGGCTTCTGCGTGAACACTGGCGCTAAGTGGCTGCTAAGTGCCCCTCGGCCCTTTGTGGCACCTGATTGTGGCCCTAAGGGGCGCGGCCTGCTTAGCGCAAGTTGATGTCGACGTCGGCTCTGGCTGGTTTTAGCCGCTAAGGGCCGACGTCGGCGTTAGACTAAAGTCATGATTTTGGCTCGCTTCACTAGCGGTGATGAACCCCGCTACGGCATTGTGCAGGGCTTGGATTACACCGAACGCTGCGATTTAGATTTCCCCGACACTGCGCGACTAGTGGTCCTCAAAGGTGACCCACTATTTGGCGCCCCTGAGGCTACCGGTGAAGTTATCCCCCTAAACGAGGTGCGTCTGCTCTCACCAGTTATTCCCCGCTCTAAAGTGGTGGGACTAGGTTCCACCTACGACGGCGAAGCGGGCTCACTAACCGAGCCGCCTTTCGTTTTCCTCAAGCCCAACACCGCCGTGATCGGCACCGACACCCCAATTATTAAGCCCGACTGGTCACAGACTTTGGTGCATGAGGCGGAGCTGGCCATCATTATTAAAGACCTGTGTAAGGATGTGGACCCCGCCGACGCCGCCCACCACGTGCTGGGTTACACGGTAGCTAATGATGTGGCCGCCCCCAGCGACAATATTGTGCGTTCTAAGTCTTTTGACACCGCCTGCCCGCTAGGTCCGTGGATTTATGTGCCCGAAGCCGACGACGAATTCAACCCGGCTAACGCCCGCGTAACCCTACGCATTGACGGCGAGGTAGTGGGGGAGGGCAACACCGCCAACCTGAATGTCAGCATCGAAAATATTGTGGCCAGTGTCTCACGCATGTTTACGTTACTGCCTGGAGATGTGATCCTAACTGGCGCAGCTGCCTATGCAAAAGATGTTCCTGTCGGCGTGGGCGTTGCGGCGCAGATCGATGGACTGGGTAGAATCGCTAGCGTAGTGCGCTAAGCACGCTTAGCGCTCCTAAAAAATTTAGGGGCGCAAAAAATGTAGGCCGCCTAAGTTGCCCCTTAACTTAGGCGGCCTACCTCTATCCGGTAGCCGGTTTTAGTTCAACTTGTTCACTGCAGCAGTGATTTGCTTCACAGTTTGGCGCTCAATGGCGTGGCCAGTAGCCATGTTCAAGCGGGCAAAATGCTCGTAGCCATGACCACAGTCAGCCCCATCAGTTAGAGCCACGCCGGCGTTTTCGCGCAGCCAGGTGGTGGGTGAGCCCTTAACGCCGCGCTCTAGCAGGCTAGAGCAATCCACCCAGCCTAGGTAGGTTCCCTGTGGAACATCCATGTGTAGCCCCACCTTGGCCAGCTCCTGGCTAACTAGCTGCGCATTTTCATGCACGTAGCTAGAAACTTCGCGCACCCAATACTGTGCCTGGGTGAAAGCCGCCGTAGCCGCACGCACACCCAAAGGACCAGCGTGGTGGGCGACGTCGTCGGCAATAGGACGCCAAGCCTGACGCACCTTGCCATCCAAAATCAGCTGCGCCGCACCCAAAGCCGGCACATTCCAGCCCTTAGAGGCCGAAGTGGCGGTCCAGGTCAGATCCGGGTCAGCCGCCGCCCGCAGCGGGTAGGGGTGGTGCTTGGCCTCAGGGGAGAGCAGTAGGGGAGCGTGAATCTCGTCATTAAAGACGGGCACGCCATACTTAGCGGAAAGCTCCGCTACCTTATCTAACTCAGCCTCGGTAAGCACACGCCCCACCGGGTTCCAGGGGTTGCACAAAATAAACAGGCTGGCCCCACGCGACATAGCCGCTTCAATACCCTCAAAATCTAGCTGCCAGGTGCCCTCGGCATAAATGCTAGGCACCTGCACGGCCTGAAAACCGCAGGCCGGAATGGTTTTAAGGAAGGTCATATAGGCCGGGGTGGGCACAATAACCGGCTTAGATTTGTCGCAGAAATCAGTCAAAATCCGGCGCAGCGCCATGATCACGTCATGGACCACAAAAATCTTGTCCGGATCCAAATCCCAGCCATAGTTACGACGCGAATAGACGGCCAAAGCCCGCTCGCATTCAGTCAGTAGGCCATCTGGCATGTAACCTAGCTCGCCCACATCAACGGCCCGCTTAATAGCCTCGGCCACTTCAGGGGCAATACCTAAATCCATTTCGGCCACCCAGGCACCAATCGTGCCGGGCCAGCGCGTCCATTTCAAAGAGCCGCGCTCACGCATTTGCTGCGCGGTTAACGAATCCCAAGCCTGTGTAATAGTGCTCATAAGCTAACTGTACGCCCCAACCTAAGTGGGGCAAGGCCAGCGGCGGTAGGCTTAAGACATTATGAGTGAGCTAACCCAGGCATCAGCCGCCCACGCCCTGCCCACCGGCAGTGATATTCGCGTACGTTTTTGTCCTTCTCCCACCGGTACCCCCCACGTCGGTATGGTGCGTACCTGTCTATTTAACTGGGCTTATGCCCGTCACGTAGGTGGCACCTTCGTTTTCCGTATCGAAGACACCGACGCCGCCCGTGACTCTGAAGAATCCTTTGACGCCATCCTAGACTCGCTGCGCTGGCTGCACCTGGACTGGGATGAGGGCGTTGGCAAGGGTGGCCCACACGAGCCCTACCGCCAGTCCCAGCGCATGGACTTGTACAAGCAGGTAGCCAAGGAGCTGCTAGAAGCCGGCTACCTATACGAGTCCTACTCCACCCCCGAAGAGGTGGAAGCCCGCCACCGCGCCAAGGGTGAAGACCCCAAACTGGGCTATGACGGCTTTGACCGCAACCTCAGCGCCGAGCAGATTGAGGCCTACCGCGCCCAAGGGCGCCAGCCGGTGCTGCGCGTGCGTATGCCTGATGAAGACATCACCTTCACTGACCTGGTGCGCGGCGAGATCACCTTCAAGGCCGGCTCCGTGCCCGACTATGTAGTAGTGCGCGCCAACGGTGACCCGCTATACACCCTGGTGAACCCGGTTGACGACGCCGAAATGGGGATCACCCACGTGCTGCGCGGCGAGGACCTACTATCCTCCACCCCCCGCCAGATTGTGCTCTACCAGGCCCTAATCGCCATTGGCCGAGCCCAGTTCATCCCCGCCTTTGGGCACCTGCCCTACGTAATGGGTGAGGGTAACAAGAAGCTGTCTAAGCGTGACCCTTCCTCCAACCTGCTGCTGCACCGTCGAAACGGCATGATCCCTGAGGGGCTGCTCAACTACCTGGCTCTGCTGGGTTGGTCGCTGAGCAAGGATGAGGACATCTTCACCCCCGAGCAGCTGGTGGCCGCCTTCGACATTCACGACGTCAACCCCAACCCGGCCCGCTTTGACCCCAAGAAGTGTGTGGCTATTAACGCCGAGCACGTGCGCCGCCTGGAGGGGGAGGACTTCCGTAACCGCCTGGTGCCCTACCTCTACGACCTCTATGCCCCGGCCGAGGAAGCCCAAGCCCTGGTTAGCGCCCCCGAATTTGACCAGCTAACCGCCCGTGAGCAGGAGATTCTAACCGCCGCCGCGCCGTTGATTCAGACCCGCGTGCAGCTACTAGGTGAGGCTCGCGGCATGCTGGGCTTCTTCTTTACCGACGCCGCCGCCCTGGACTACGACGAAAAGTCTTTCGCCAAGCTGGTAAAGAACCCTGAGACTGTAGCTGCCAACCAGCAGGTACTGCAGGCCGCCGACCAAGCCCTGCGCTCCCTGGAGCAGTGGAACCACGACGCCCTACAGCAGGCGCTGCGTCAGGCTCTAGTTGAGGGCCTGGGGCTCAAGCCGCGCGTCGCCTTCGGGGCACTACGCGTAGCCGTAACCGGCCGCCAGGTCTCCCCGCCGCTATTTGAGTCCATGGAAATCCTGGGTAAGGAGCTAACTATGGCCCGAATCGAAGCACTTTTAGCTGCAATTTCAAAGTAAAACCCAAATGTGCTTAGGGTCACGCTAAAAAAATTTGGCAAGCGGGCTAAAGATCCGATAGATTCTTACCCGTTGCGCCGCCGGGGCAAGCCCAAAAAGCTTGCAGCCGCAGCGTGATCCCCTTGGGGTATGGTGTAATTGGCAACACAGCTGATTCTGGTTCAGCCATTCTAGGTTCGAGTCCTGGTACCCCAGCCACTTGTGGTTAAACCAAAAGTGAATAAGGCCCCCATCGTCTAGCGGCCTAGGACATCGCCCTCTCACGGCGGTAACACCGGTTCAAATCCGGTTGGGGGTACGGATACGCTCCACAAAAGCGTAGACACTGTTCCGCAAGGAGCAAAAGGCCCCCATCGTCTAGCGGCCTAGGACATCGCCCTCTCACGGCGGTAACACCGGTTCAAATCCGGTTGGGGGTACCACGAGCCCGGGTTTTGCCCGGGTTTTTTTGTAGTTAAGCGGCGTCTACTAACGCCGGTTCCTAAAGTTTAGGATGGTTTACGTGACCACTTTTGAAGCGCTAAAGCCCCCCGCCCCCGCCAATCCCGCAGCCCTACGCGTTTACCCCCTAGGTGGTCTAGGTGAGGTTGGCCGTAACATGACTGTCTTTGAAACCCAGGGGCAGCTTTTAATCGTTGACTGCGGCGTGCTCTTCCCTGAAGAAGACCAGCCCGGCGTGGACCTGATTCTGCCCGACTTTGGCCCTATCGCCGACCGTCTCGACGACGTCCAGGCCCTAGTGCTCACCCATGGCCACGAAGACCACATCGGGGCCGTACCCTACCTACTAAAGCTACGCCCCGACATTGAACTAGTGGGCAGCGAACTAACTCTGGCCTTCGTAGAAGCCAAACTAAAAGAGTTCCGTATCAACCCCAAGCTGCGCGTAGTATCCGAACACGAACGCGTACGCTACGGCGCCTTCGACATGGAATTTGTGGCCGTAAACCACTCCATCCCCGACGCCATGGCCGCCTTCATCCGCACCAAAGCCGGCACCGCCCTAATCACCGGCGACTTCAAAATGGACTCCCTGCCCATCGACGGGCGCATCACCGACCTGCGCTCCTTCGCCCGCTTTGGTGAAGAAGGCGTAGACCTATTCTGCGTAGACTCCACCAACGCTGAAGTACCCGGCATGGTGGCCCACGAACGTGAAATCGGCCCGGTACTAAACCGCGTCTTTGACGAATCCCAAGGTCAAATCGTGGTGGCTTCTTTCTCCTCTCACGTCCACCGTGTCCAGCAGGTGCTCGACGCCGCCGCCTTACATGACCGCAAAGTCGCCCTCATTGGCCGCTCCATGGTGCGCAACATGAAAATCGCCGCCGAACGCGGCTACCTAAACGTGCCCGAAGGCGTAATCGTAGACCAGCGCGAAATCAACAACTACCTACCCAGCCAGCGCGTACTAATGGCCACCGGCTCCCAGGGCGAACCCATGGCCGCCCTTAGCCGCATGGCCCACCGCGAACACCGCTGGATCACCCTAGACCCCGAAGACACGGTTATCTTCGCCTCCTCACTAATCCCGGGCAACGAAAACTCTGTTTTCCGCGTAATCAACCAGATCATGCGTCTAGGTGCGCGCGTAGTACACCAGGCCAACGCCCGCGTACACGTCTCCGGCCACGCCTCCAGCGAGGAACTGCTGCACGTATACAACATCGTCCAGCCCCGCAACGTAATGCCTATCCACGGCGAAATCCGCCACATCGTGGCCAACGGTGCGCTCGCGGTAAAGACCGGGGTACCAGCCAGCAACGTAATGCTGTGCGAGGACGGCGACGTCGTCGACCTATATGAAGGAAAAGCCCAGGTGGTGGGCTCCTACCCATGCGACTACGTATACGTAGATGGCTCCAGCGTAGGTGAAATTGACGAAGACGAGCTAGCCGGGCGCCGCGTACTGGCCGAAGAAGGCTTTGTCTCAGTTTTTGCGGTCGTAGAGACCACAACCGGTACTATTCTGGCTGGACCGCACATTCAGGCCCGAGGCGTGGCAGAAGACGACTCTGTATTTGAGGAAGTTCTTCCTGACGTCACCGACGCGCTAGGTGACGCCCTAGACAGTGGCGTTAGCGACACTCACGGCCTACAGCAGGTTATGCGGCGCGCTTTGGGACGTTGGGTAGCTCGTAAGCTACGCCGCCGACCTATGATCGTGCCTGTAGTAATTAAAGCGTAAATAGGAAATTCACTAGTGACTGAACCCAAGAGCACCACCGCCCCGGCTAAGCTGATATCTCCGCTGCGGCGCAGAGTAGGCGCAGATACCCGCCGATGGATCGACTCTATGCCGACCATCATGGCGCGGCTGTTGCAGATAGCTGCGGTTTTATCGCTACTTGGGGGACTGGGGCTAAGGCGCTGGGATCTATATAAGCTGGTTGTTGAGCCTTTCTACTTTATTGGTATCCCGGTGGGTGCCTCCTTCCTGGGGGCGGTGCTACTACTGATTTGGGCCGGGGCGGCCAGTAGGCGCAAACGACTGGCGCTTAACCTGGCCCTGACCTTGCAGTTCCTGTTCTTAACGGTGGGCTCACTGACGCTGGTATACCAGCAGTTCCCAGATGACCTGGAAGAGCGCACCCATGTAACTGTCACCCAGCACGGCCCAGACTGGCTCATGCTGGCCTGGGTGCTGGTGTGCATCCCGGTTATCGCGATTTTGTTGGCTTCCCGCCCAGCTTTCCCCGGCCGTATTGTGCGCGGCTCATGGTGGCGGGCGCTGCTGACCCTAGTGGTTGGTATGGCCTCCGTGATTGCCCTGGGCACGCTCCTGGTGGTGCCCGCGCACAGCCCAGACGGTAACGAATGGGCTATCCGCCACCGTATGCGCTGGGTAGCTTGGCGCACCCTAGGCCCAGAAATTGGTGGCATTGGGGGCGTTCCCGCCTATCAGGGGCCGGTGTGGCTGGGTACTTTGCTTTACCTGCTGGCTGCCCTGGTGGTGCTAATTAGCCTGACCGTGTTTTTGCGTTCAGCTAAGCGCACCCCGCGCGCCGGTGATGACCTGCGTGTGCGTGGTTTGCTGCTGGATTGGGAGGAAGACTCCCTGGGCTACTTCGCTACCCGCCGTGACCGTCTGACCGTGTTTTCTCCCGACGGTAAGGCTGCGGTTTCCTTTGGCCTGTCTACCGGTGTGGCCATGGCTGCCGGTGATCCGCTAGGTGACCCGGCCAGTTGGGATGACGCCATTAGTGCCTGGCTGGATGAATGTGGCGACTACGGTTGGGTGCCGGCAGTTATCTCCGCTGGTGAGAAGGGCGCGCGTGCCTACAAAAACTTTGGTTTCACCGTGCGTCGCATGGGGGATGAGTCCATTATTGAGGCCGCCAGTTTCTCGCTGCGGGGCCTGCCGCAGGTGGCTAAAGCGGTGCGGCGAGTACGTGCCAGTGGCGCCCGCGTGGAAATTAGGCGCCTAGGCGACATTCCCCACGAGGAGCGCCGTCAGCTGCGCGATTTGGCTAATGCGTGGCGTAACGGGGAAGAGCGCGGCTTCTCTATGGCTTTAGATCGCACTCTCGACGACGTCGACGAGCGTGAGCTGGTGGTTACGGTACAGGATCAAGATGACAAGACCGTGGCGCTACTGGCGTTTTGCCCCTGGGGTAAGCGCGGGGTGTCCCTGGACGTGATGCGCCGTAGCCCCAAGGCCCCCAACGGGGTAAATGAGGCTATGGTGGCAGCCCTGCTAACCGACGGCGAACGCTACGGGGTTGACCGGGTTTCGCTGAACTTTGCTATGTTCCGTTCCGTATTTGTGGACGGTATGGCAGTGGACGCCTCCCTGGCGGCTAAAACCATGGCTCGGATCATGCGTTTTGCCTCGCACTTTTGGCAGCTGGAGCAGCTGTATGAATCTAACGCCAAATACAACCCCAGCTGGTACCCGCGTTACATGTGCTACGCCGACGGCACCCAAGCCGCCCGCGTGCTACTGGCAGCTGGCCGCCTAGAAGGTTTCATCCCTAACTTTGAGCGCTTTGGCCGCGCCCACGTGGATAACAGCGCCATTATGGGTAGCGACTATGCAGCCCTGGTGGCCCAGCAGGTTGAACGCCACATTCAAGCGCAAATCCCTACCCGGCGTCTGTCGGCTGAGGATCGTGAACGCGCGGTGGCTCTGGAGCGCACCCTGGACGCCAAAATTGACCCCTATCCCACTGGGGTTAAGCACGGTATGCCCCCGGCCCATGCCCTAGTGCAGCCGGTGTTCCGCCAGTTGGCGGCAGGTGAAGAATCTATTGTGCAGCTGCGCGTTGAGGGTCGCGTGGGCCTAGAGCGTGACCACGGTGGGCTTATCTTCGTTGACCTGGTAGAGGGCTACAAGCACATTCAGCTGCTCTTTGATGCCTCAGAAACCGGTGCCAAGCTGGAAATGTGGCGTTCACTGATTAACCGTGGCGACATTGTGGTGGTTTCCGGCCTGGCTATGCGTACACGCACCGGTGAACCCTCAATTTTGGTGCAGGGCTGGCAGCTGCTAGCTAAAGCCCTCACCGCCTTGCCGCGCGCCCGGCGCGGGGGACATGGCAAGATCACCATCCCACTGGGGGCTAACGCCACCCGTACCCAGCAGCTGCTGGCTGACGCTAACGCCATTGAGCTGATCGCCCAGCGCTCAGCCATTGTTACTTCTATCCGCCACACCTTGGGTGAGCAGGGCTATGTGGAGGTAGAAACCCCAATCTTGCAGCCGGTGCATGGTGGGGCTAACGCCCGCCCGTTCATCACCCGCATGAACGCCTACTCCACCGATGTTTATCTGCGTATCGCCCCGGAGCTGTTCCTCAAGCGTCTGGCTGTGGCCGGCATGGGGGCTATTTTCGAAATTGGCCGCTCCTTCCGTAACGAGGGGGTGGACGCCACCCACAACCCTGAGTTCACCTCACTTGAGGCTTATGTGGCTCACGGCGACTACCACACCATGCGCCTGCTAACTCAGCGTATCTTCCAGGAAGCCGCCATTAAGGTGCACGGCGCCCCGGTGGTGCTGCGCGCGGTGGGCACGCCCGGAACTGAAGGGCTGCCGGTGCATTCAACCCGCTCAGGGGTTGATTATGTGGCCGTGGATATTTCCGGTGACTGGCCGGTGGTGAGTGTGCATGAAGCTATTTCCAAGGCCCTGGGCCAGGAAGTAACTGTAGACACCCCGCTAGAAAAGCTACTGGAACTAGCTGAAGCTAACGACATTGAGGTGCCCGTGGCAGCTGGCAGCGGTGACGTGATTGGCGCGCTCTATGATGAACTAGTTGAAGCCACCACCACCAAACCCACCTTCTACATTGATTTCCCGGTGGAAACCAGCCCGCTAACCCGCCAAAACCGCCGCGACCCGCGCCTAGCTGAGCGCTGGGACCTGGTGGCTTGGGGGATGGAGCTGGGAACGGCTTACACTGAGCTAACTGACCCCGGTGAACAGCGTAAGCGTTTCACCGCCCAATCTTTGCGCGCCGCCGCCGGCGACCCGGAAGCGATGAGCCTAGATGAAGACTTCCTGCGCACCTTGGAATTGGGTCTTGTTCCCACCGGCGGCTTGGGCCTGGGAGTAGATCGTGCAGTGATGTTGATCACCGGTGCGACGTCTATCCGTGACGTTATCGCTTTCCCCTACGCCCGCCCACGCTAAAAGTTGTCAAGCCCCTAAAATTGCGAGGTTTAGGGTTTTACAATCAATTTGCCCCTGCCCTAAGTGTTGAAGAGAGACTATGAGCCAAACCGCACTTCCCCAGCGCCCTAACTGCCTGGTATCTACCGGATCAATTCTGATTGACCTACCTTTGAAAGTTGCTCGCTTTCCCAAGGCCGGTAGTGCGGTTACTGCACTCTCAAATGGCACCAAGGTGGGTGGTGGCTACACCATCGCCCGCGCTACTGCCAGCCAGCAGGTTCCCGTGGCCCTGGCTTCAACCCTGGGTACCGGCCCCAACTCTGCACTAGTGCGTGCCTCCATGCTGCGCGACGGCGTCGAGAACGTAGTTCAGGAGCTGGTAGGTGACATCGGCACCTGCACCACCCTGATCGAACCCGGAGGCCAACGCACCTTCATCACCACTGAAGGGGTTGAAAGCGAGCCCCAGCTTGAGGATCTAGAAAATCTTAAGCTGGTGCCGGGAGATTACGTACACGCCGCCGGCTATGACTTGGTTCACCAGCGTACACGTGAAGGTATAAGTCAGTGGCTCTCTACCCTGCCTGCCGGGGTGCAGCTGGTGGTGGATTTTGGGCCGGCAGTGGTAGATATTTTGGACCGGATTTTGTTAAAAATAATGGCCCGCGCCGACATTATTACCGGCAACCGCCGAGAAATTGACCAGCTGCGCGCCCGCCTGGGGGGAGTGGAGCTAATGTACCGGGCCGCCCCTAACGCCATGTTTGTGCGCCGCATCGGTAGCGCCGGCTGTGAACTGCTGCTACCCGATCACGGCCAACCCACGCTGGTGAGCGGTTACCCCATGTCTGTTACAGATACCACTGGCGCCGGCGACACCCACACCGGGGTACTAATTGCCAGCCTGTTAAAGGGCTACTCGGTACTGCAAAGTGCTCGCCGTGCCAATGCGGCTGCCGCCCTAATGATCAGCCAACGTGAAGATAACCACGCCCCTAGCGCAGAAGATATTGACCAATTACTGCGTGAAGCAGGGGACACTGAATCTTTAGCGGCTATTTAAAAAAATCTAGTTTTTAATACTGGGGTGTGTGTTTTACCCCTTGCATTTAGCTTTCGGCGTGCCTGTAAGCACGCCTGAGCTTGCGTCTATTAACGTCTAACTATCATGGCTAAGCGAAACTCTCCCTCTGCTGCTACCCCTGCCGCCTCGCGTTCACGGGGCGGTGCGTCGCGTCAAAATGCGCCCAGTGACGCTTCGCCTTACCGCCGCCTAGGCGGGGGATTTGCGCTGATTGCGCTAGGTGCCCTGCTTACTTTGCGTGAATGGCTGGGGATTTCTGGCAGCGCCGGCTCCCTACTACACCACCTGGTGGCTTTCCCCTTTGGGGAGCTGTCTCTACTGGCAGCCCCCATGGTGATTTGGGGTGGGATCATGCTTATACGCGGCAAACCGCTGAGCCCAACCACCAGCCGTATTGCTTTAGCCGCGTTAGCTATCGCTTTTGCTATTGGCGCCCTAATCCAGATTTTTAACGGCAACCAGCCCTTTGACATTGACACCCTGGAGCAAACTGGGGGAGTGTTTGGGTGGCTGCTGGGATACCCGCTAGCTAAATTATTTTCTGCCGTAGGCGCGGTAGTGGTGTTGCTGCTGCTGGTGGCGTTCTGTCTGCTGGTGGCCTCAGGGCGCACCGCTTTTGACGTGTGGGAGATGGTGCGTGGCCAGGGCTTAGATGGTGGCTCTGGCGCCCCTCACGACGACGTCGCCAGCCGGGCCCTGGAGCGGATGCGTTCCGTTTTTGGTCGCGACAACGCCCAAGCCCCCCAGCAAACCGCCGTCATGGACACCTACGACGCCGATGAGGCCTTCCGCAGTGCCATTGACAAAGAAGACCTACAAAACACGGCGGTTATCGACCCCCTAGACGAACCCAAAGCCCCACGCCGCCCCAGCGTGGCGGCCAAGGCCCGCCAAAGCCGCCCCGGGCGCCGTCGCAGTCAAGAACCGGATGTAACCAGCCCACGCGACATTGACGCCCCCTCTGAGGACGCCCCCACCCAGGCCACTGTGCCCATGAACACCGCCCAAACCGCTGAACTGGGCGATCTGGGACTGTACTCGCAGGCGGCGCGGCAAACCTCGGCGGCCACCGCCCCCACCGCAGCCACCGCACCGGTAGTTTCCACCGCCGCCAGCGTGGGCAGTGAACCCGAATTCTCCATGCAGCTACCCGACGGGGGCACCTACCACCTACCTGACATGAGCGACCTGGTGGCTGGGCGCGAACACGCCACACGTACCCCCGCCAACGACGCGGTGGTCCAAGCCCTGCAAGACGTATTCACCGAATTCAACGTGGACGCCAAGGTAACCGGCTACACGCGCGGCCCGCAGGTAACCCGCTACGAGATTCACCGTGGTCACGGCGTTAATGTTTCACGTATCACGGGCCTAGAAAAAAACATTGCCTACGCGGTGGCCAGCGACGAAATCCGGGTGCTCACCCCCATCCCCGGCAAGAGCGCCATCGGTATTGAAATCCCCAACGCAGACCGCGAAATGGTGACCCTGGGCGACGTGCTACGCAGCTCGGTGGCCCAAAACTCCACCCACCCGCTAACCGTGGGCCTGGGTAAGGACGTTGAGGGTAACTATGTGGTCACCAACCTGGCTAAAACCCCGCACATGCTGGTAGCTGGGCAAACCGGTTCAGGTAAATCATCGTTTGTTAACTCCATGATCACCTCCATCATGATGCGTGCCACCCCCGAGGAAGTGCGCATGGTGCTGGTTGACCCCAAACGCGTGGAGCTAACCATTTATGAAGGTATTCCCCACCTGATCACCCCCATTATCACCAGCCCGAAGAAGGCTGCTGAAGCCCTCGAATGGGTGGTTAAGGAAATGGACGCCCGCTACGACGACCTGGCCTCCTTTGGGTATAAGCACATTGATGACTTCAACCGGGCAGTGCGCGCCGGCGAGGTACAGGCCCCTCCCGGCTCCCAGCGTCAGATCGCGCCCTACCCCTACCTGCTAGTGGTGGTAGATGAGTTGGCTGACTTGATGATGACCGCGCCTAAAGACGTGGAAGCCTCAATTCAGCGCATCACCCAGCTGGCGCGTGCGGCCGGTATTCACCTGGTGCTGGCCACCCAGCGTCCAGTGGCGCAGGTAGTTACCGGTTTGATCAAGTCCAACGTGCCTTCGCGTCTGGCTTTCGCCACCGCCTCACAGCTGGACTCGCGCGTAATTTTGGACCAAAACGGGGCCGAGTCGCTCACCGGCCAAGGTGACGCCCTCTACTTGGGCCCGGGCGCCTCCTCACCGATCCGTGTGCAGGGCAGCTGGGTTACTGAGAAGGAAATCCGCACCGTAGTTGAGCATGTTAAGGACCAGCTCCAGCCCAGCTACCGCGAGGATGTGATTGTCCCCGAAACTAAGAAACGCATTGAGGAAGAAGTCGGCGACGACATGGACCTGCTGTTGCAGGCCGCCGAGCTGATTATCACCAGCCAGTTTGGCTCCACCTCAATGCTGCAACGCAAGCTGCGGGTAGGTTTCGCTAAGGCCGGGCGCCTAATGGACCTGCTCGAATCGCGTGAAGTGGTGGGCCCCTCCACCGGCTCTAAAGCCCGCGAGGTGCTGGTGCCGCCTGAGCGCCTGGAGGAAACCCTGGCTTGGATTAAGGGGGAAGGTGACGCCCCCAGCGACGACGACGCCCCCGCCCCGGGTAGTCCCGAGGATCGCGGGGATGGGTTTGCGGCCGCCGGTGCGGTTAGCGCTGCCAGCGTCAGCTCCTATGGGGCTACCGGGGCGTTTGCACCCAACCGTTACGCCACAGATCCGGTAGGTAGCTCCGACCTGCCTGAGAGTGAATCTTGGGATGACGACTCAGACTCTGAAGACTCTGAGGACGCCTGGAGCCTAACCAATCGCGGCCCCTCCTGGTAAGCGCGCGGCACGGCGCTAAGCGCATAGCGGTGCGCTAAACAGGCGCCGCGTTGCGCTGAAAGCGGCGCCAGGCGGGCGCGTTTAGGCAACAAAAAAGCTGGCCTATAAGGCCAGCTTTTTCGTGCTTGCAGCAAGGGCTAAGTGCTGGGCGGTAACGCTTGAAGCGCCGGGTGCCTTAGGGGCGCAGTAAGGCTTTGAGGTCGATCTGCCCGGTGTAAAGGGCTTTACCTAGGATCACCCCGCACAAATTGAGGTGGCTAGCAGCCAAATCCTGTAAGGCAGCAATATCGCCCGCGCAGCTGACCCCACCTGAGGCGATCACCTGCGCACTAGTGGCGCCGCTAAGCGCCCCCAGCAGCGGCAGGTTGGGCCCTGATAGGGCGCCGTCGCGCACCCGGTCAGTAACCACATATGCGCCAGTGCCGGCCTCATTAAGCGCCGCCAAAATTGGCTCTAGCGGCCCCACCGGCCCGCCCTGGCCGCGCGGATGCACCACATAAGCAGCCAAATCCGCACTGGGCGCGGCGCTCGCGGCTGACACGTCCAGGCATACGTTGAGGTGCCTACCAAAGCGGCCCACTAAAGCCGTGGTGGCGGCTAAATCTTTAAGCGCCCCGGCCCCCAGATTTACCCGCTTGGCGCCGGCAGACAGAGCCCGCTCGACGTCGTCGGCGCTGTTAACGCCCCCGGACCACTGCACGCTTACGCCCGGGTGCAGCCGCGCCAAATCGGCGATAACCTGCGCCAAAAGCGCCGCGTTAGAGCCGCGCCCAAAGGCCGCGTCCAAGTCAACCAGGTGAATCCAGTCGGCGCCCGCCTCCACCCAGCGCAGGCAAGCGTCCAGGGCAGAGATGCCCACGCCGGCGTCGCCCCCAGCGCTAGTGCGGTGGGTGACGGCTAGGCCATTGGCGACGTCGACAGCAGGCAGCAGCCTAAGCGGACCTACAGCCACGGCTAGGCCTTGGTGGTGGCCGCGCACATGGAGGTGAAAAACTCACGCAGCTGAGCGCACAGCTCATCTAGGGGCTGGTTAACTCCCGGGGCGGTGGCCTGCAAAGCAGGGGCACCTGAGCGCTCCTGGGCGGCCACAATCTCCTCAGTGCGGGCAGCAATCATGCGCACAATCGCCGAGCCAGTAATGGCCCCATCGGCGCCGGCCACAATCGCGGCGCGCACATGCTTGGGCTTGGAAATACCAAAACCTAGCAGCACCGGGGTGGAGTTGTGCTCGCGCAAGGTGGGCACAGCATTATTGAGCCCCTGAGTTTGGGCCTCATTTTCCACGCCGGTAACCCCCACGCGCGAAACGGCGTAAACATAGCCGCGTGCAGCCTCAGCTACCTGCGCCAAAGTCTCCTCACTGGCTGAAGGCGGGGCAATGTAGACACTGTCAACGCCCACGGCCCTAGAGGCGGCAGAGAAAGGACGGCCCTCACGGATGGGCACATCCGGGATCAGTACCGAATCAACCCCGGCGCTGGCGCAGCGCTCATAGAAGGCCTCCAAGCCCATAGCGATCGGGATGTTGCTGTAAATCAGCAGGCCCATGGGTACCTGCGGGTGCTTGGCGCGCAGGCGGCCAATTAGGTCAAAACAGTCGGCAACGTTGATCCCACGGGCAAACACGCGCAGGTGGGCTTCCTGGATGGCTACGCCGTCGGCAACCGGGTCAGAGAAAGGCAAACCTAGCTCTAAAGCGTCGGCGCCGGCAGCAATCAACTCGTCAATAATGCGTTCGCTGGCCTCCAAAGTGGGGTCGCCCAGCATCACGAAGGGCACCATGGCGCCCCGTTTTTGCTGCTCGCAGGTGGCAAACATGCTTTCGTAACGGCTCATTGATTTACTCCTTGCCCTTAGCGGCGAACGCGGCGTCTTGCTGGTGGGTGCGGTGGGTGCCGGTGCCCGCCTGGCCGTTAGCAACCAGGTCAGCGGCCCGCGAGACAGCGCCGTCGGTGGAGAAAGAGCCACCTAGACGCTCACGGATCTGGTCCAGGTCCTTATCCCCGCGTCCGGACAGGCACACCAAAATGGTTTTTTGCGGGTCCCCGCCTTCACGGCGGTTTTGCTCAGCCAGTTTCAGGGCGTAAGCCAGGGCGTGGGAGGATTCCATGGCGGGAATAATGCCCTCGTGGCGGCTAAGCAGCAAGAAAGCCTCAATAGCTTCCTCATCGGTGATACCCACATACTTGGCGCGGCCGCTTTGAGCCAGGTAGGCGTGCTGGGGGCCAACGCCAGGGTAGTCCAGGCCGGCTGAAACCGAGTAGGACTCTTCCACCTGGCCGTCATCGGTGCGCATCAGGAATGAACGCGCCCCGTGTAGCACCCCAACCTTGCCCTCATTGATGGGGGCGCCGTGGTGGTTGGTGTTTAGGCCCTCGCCGGCAGGCTCGACGCCGTAAAGGGCCACTGCTTCGTCATCGATAAAGTCAGCAAACATGCCGATTGCGTTAGAGCCACCGCCCACGCAAGCCACCACCGCGTCAGGTAGGCGGCCAAGGCGCGCCAAAGTCTGGGCGCGTGCCTCGGTGGAAATAATGCGGTGGAATTCTCGCACCATGGTGGGGAAGGGGTGCGGGCCGGCAGCCGTACCCAGCAGGTAGTGGCTGGTGGCGAAAGTGGCGGTCCAGTCACGTAGAGCCTCGTTGACGGCGTCCTTAAGGGTGCCGCTACCAGCGGTTACGGGCACAACCTTAGCCCCCATCAGCTCCATACGCTCCACATTGGGGGCCTGGCGCACCACGTCGGTGGCGCCCATGTAAATGGTGCATTCGAGCCCCAGCAGCGCACACACCATGGCGGTAGCGGTGCCATGCTGGCCGGCGCCAGTCTCAGCAATCACGCGAGTTTTACCCATGCGCTTAGCCAGCAGAGCCTGGCCCAGAACCTGGTTACCCTTGTGAGCGCCGCCGTGCACCAGGTCTTCACGCTTAAGCAGGATGCGTGCGCCGCCGCCTAGTGGCAGGTTACGCAGCTGCGTAACCGGGGTGGGACGGCCCAGGTAGTTATGCAAAAGATCGTTGATCTCAGCGATGAAGCTCGGGTCATCTACCGCCTCAAGGAAAGCCTGCTCAAGCTGGTCTAGGGCAGGAATTAGCAGCTCAGGCACATATTGGCCACCGAACTCGCCAAAGTAGGGGCTGATGCGGGTGTGCGCATCCGCGTCCAGGGTGCCCGCGCCAAGACGTTTGGAAGAGTAGGGGTGCCAGTCAATGGACTGGGCGTGGGCATCCAAACCAGCCGCGCCAGTAGTGGGCTGGCCAGCGGAAAGCTCCTGTGCGGCGGCGGCCGGGTCATCAGCGCCAGAAAGAGCCGATCCCACCAGCACCGCATCCACGTAGGGGGCCAGCAGTTCGACGTCGGCGCGCTCATGCACCCCAGACTCACCCACCAGCACCACGCCACGCGGGGCCAGGGGCGCCAAGGCGGCAGTGCGGTGCAGGTCAGTTTCCAAAGTGCGCAGGTCACGGTTGTTAATGCCGATAATGCGGGCGCCCAGGGCGGCGGCGCGCTCCATCTGCTCAGCCTCATCAACCTCAGTGAGCACATCCAAACCCAGCTGGGCGGCCAGGGCCGCTAGCTGCGTGTAGGCCTGGTCATCTAGCACTGAGAGCATCAGCAAGATGGCGTCAGCGCCGTGGTGGCGGGCGGCAATCACCTGGATGGGGTCAATGATGAAGTCCTTATCCAGCACCGGCTGGCGCACAGCCTTAGACACGGCGGTCACATCAGCCAGGTCGCCGTTAAAACGGTCGGGCTCGGTCAGTACGCTGATGGCGGCGGCCACGGGCGCATAAGCCTGGGCCAAGGCGGCGGGGCTGTAACCATCAGAGATGATTGTGCCCAAGGTGGGGCTGGCGGCCTTACATTCCATGATCAGGGCCGGGCCGCCGGCGCGCGGGTGCAGCTGGCCGTCTTCACCCAAAGTGCGGGTGCGCAGGGCAGCCTCAAAAGAACGCTGCGAACGCTCCATGGTGGCGGCCTCTAGATGCCCATAGCGTTCATAAAGCTCAGGTAGGCGGGCTTTGCGGGCCTCTACCAGCGAGTCTAGAACGGTGCCGGTTTGCCGTAGACGGTCGGCAATAGGTGTGCGTACTTGACGCTGACTCATCGATTTACCTCTCTTAAATACGGCCCAGGCGCTTAGGCGCTTAGCTCACGTGCCTGCGTGACGATCTTATCTAGGTGGCTGGCTACCGTGCCGTTGGCGATGGCTTCCAGCGCGTTTTGTACACCCTGGGCGAGGGTGTCTGCCTTGCCGGTTACGTACAGTACGGCTGCGGCGCTGGCGGCGATGGCGTCGCGGTGAGCGGCCTGACCGGCGCCGTCGAACACGGCGCGAATTAGCTGGGCGTTAACGCTAGCGTCGCCACCAACCAGGTCAGCCACCGTGTAGGTGCCCAGGCCCAGCTGGGCGGGGGTGAGCTCATAGGCGGTGATTTCCGCTCCGCGTAGCTCACGCACCTGGGTGGGACCGTGCAGGGCGATCTCGTCTAGGCCGGAGCCGTGCACCACCAGGGCGTGGTCTAGATTGGCGCTGGCCAGGGCGCTAGCCATGTCGTCTAGCAGGGCCGGGTTACCCACCCCAAGCACCTGGGCGCTGAGCGGGGCGGGGTTAACTAGCGGGCCGATCAGGTTGAAAACGGTGGGGTTTTTCAGGGCCGCGCGCACGGGCGCCACATAGCGCATAGCCGGGTGGTATTTCTGGGCGAACAGGAAGCAGAACCCGGTGCTTTCCAACAGCTGCACGCTGGCCTGTGGGGATAGATCTAGCGGAATGCCTAGGGTTTCTACCAGGTCGGCGGCGCCCGAGCGGGAGGAGACGGCGCGGTTGCCGTGCTTAGCTACCTTCACCCCCAGGCTGGCGGCCACCAGCGCACTGGCGGTGGAGATGTTGATTGTGCCCGCGCGGTCACCGCCGGTGCCCACCACATCCACTAGGCCACCCTGGCCCTTGGGGTAGGGGAAGTTCACGGCTGCGGCGCGGAAAGCCTGGGCGGCGGCGGCAATTTCTGCCGGGTCTTCGCCGCGTGCGTGCAGGGCGCCTAGGAAGGCGGCAATTTCGATCTCGTTAAACTCGCCGTTGGTGATGGCCGCAAATACTTCCACGGCTTGGCTTTGGCTTAGGACGACGCCGTTTAGCGCCTCACGTAGGGTGGCGGTGGCTTGGCTCATGGTTACTCCTTAAAAAATTGGTATTCAGCTTTTTGGGCGGCCGCTCAAGCCTGGGTGCTTGAGCACCCGGCTTAAGCGGCCGGCGTTTAGCGGGTTGCCGCTTACGCCTCTTGGGTTAAGAACGTGAACAGGGCACTGATTAGGGTGGGCCCGGCGGGGGTGAGGATAGATTCAGGGTGGAACTGCAAACCCACGGCGGGGGCGCTGGCGTGACGCAGGGCCATAACCACGTCGTCGCGCGAATGAGCCAAAGAAACCAGCTGCGCGGGGAGCTTGCGCGAGCCCAAAGAGTGGTAGCGGGCCACATCAATCCAGCCGTAAGGGGCCTGCTCGCCGCTGCGGGGCGCAATCACGCAGGGGGCCAGCGGGGCAAACTCAGCGCCAGCTTTAGTCACCAGCACCCGGTCGGTGCGCCCATGGGTTGGGCCCACCGGTGCCACCTGGCCGCCGCAAGCCTCCACTAAAGCCTGGTAACCCAAGCAAATCCCCAGGGTGGGGATGCGCTGCTCAAGAGCGTAGGCGGTTAGCTCCATTAGGCACCCGGCTTCACGCGGGTGGCCCGGGCCGGGGGAGGTGATCAGCAGCGGACGCTGACCAGCGGCTTTCTCAGCCTCGGTGGGCTCCAGGGCGGCGGTGAGCACAGACAGGGGGGTGGTGTTGCGGTAAACATCCACCTGGGCGCCGCGTGAAGTACACAGATCCACCAGGTTGTAGACGAATGAATCGCGGTTATCTAGGAAAACTACGCGCATGGCTCAGGCCTCCTTGCTAACTAGGTTGCGTTCAATACGCAGGGTTTTGCCTTGGGCGGCGGCAATTGCACGCAGCACGTTAGAGGCCTTGTGGGCGGTCTCGTCAGCTTCACGCTGAGGCACGGAATCGCTGACCACGCCCGCGCCAGCCTGCACAATTGCCTTGCCGCCGCGCGCGAAGGCGGAGCGGATCACAATGCAGGTGTCGAGCTCGCCGTCGCCACGCAGATAACCCACCGCGCCGCCGTAGGAGCCGCGCCGGGTGCCCTCATATTGGCGGATCAGCTCGGCTGCGCGCAGCTTGGGGGCGCCGGTGAGCGTGCCCATGGTCATGGAGGCACGGAAAGCATCCAGCGGGTGCAGGTCACTGGCCAGCTGCCCGGTAACCTCGCTGACCAGGTGCATTACTCGCGAGTAGCGGTCTACACGCAGCAGCTGGGTGACTTTGCGCGTGCCCGGGGCGCTGATGCGGGCTACGTCGTTGCGGGCCAGGTCTACCAGCATCACGTGCTCGGCTACTTCCTTGGCATCGCTGCGTAGCTCCAGCTCCAGGCGGATGTCTAGCTCGTGGTCAATGCTGCCATCGGGGGCGAAGCCGCGTGGGCGGGTGCCGGCGATGGGGCGGATAGCCACCTGGCCGGTTTTGGCGCTGTGTAGCAGTGAGGACTCGGGGGAGGCCCCAAAGAGTTCAAAATCGTCGGTGGCGATATAGAACATGTAGGGGCTGGGGTCAGCGTCGTGCAGGTAGCGGTAGGTTTGCAGGGGCTGGGGGCAGTCGATCACAAAGCCACGGCTGGGCACCACCTGGTAGGCGTCACCAATGGCGATATGCTGCTGCATTTTGGCCACCAGCTCGCAAAAGTCCGCGTCGCTCATGGTGGGGTAGGCGGTAATGGTGTCTTCAGCCGTCTGCTGGGCCGACGCCGCCGGAGTGGCCTGGGCTTCGGGGGTCGCCGTCTGCTGGGCTGGTGCGGCTTGCTGGGCCGGTGCGGCTTGCTCTGCTGGGGCCGACGCCGCCGGGGTGGCTTGCTGGGCCGGTGCGGCTTGCTCTGCTGGGGCCGACGCCGCCTGGGCGGGCAGCTCATTAATGGCCGCCTCTAGCGCATCCATCTGGGCACTTAACTGGGCGGCGTCGAGCGAGGCACCAACTAGCTGGCAGGAACCGGTGGGGTGATCCACCACCAAAATGATGCGGGCGTTAAAGAACAGGTAATCGGGGCAGGTGTTGGCGCCGTCGGCAACCGACGGCAGGGACTCGTAAGTGCCCAGATAATCAAAAGCCACCGCTCCGGCCACCAGCGGCAGGTGCGGGTGCGCCACCACCTGATCAGTCAGGATCCGCAGTGGCTCCATGGTGGAGCGCTCACGCAGGCGGGCGTGCTCCTCAGCGCTATCTTCAGCCACGCTAGGCAGGTGCAAAACCAGCTCGCTGTCGCTTTGATGAGTTACGGCAGAGCTGAGGTACTGGGCCACAGCCTTAAGTGCCTGGGGGCCGTCGGTAGTATCCAGGGCTTTAAGGGTGACGGTGTCGCCCGTGCAGGTGATCTGGGCGCTGGCAGCCAACACCGCGATAGTGGTCAGGTGCTGTTTTGAGGCAATATTAGCGCTTTCTAGTAGCACTGTGTTAGTGGGGCGAGAGCCGTCCTGGACAGTGTCAACCAAACCTAGCTGGGCTAGGTGGGCTAGTAGCGCGCCGCCGTCGGCATGGTATTTAACCGGGCGGGTGAAAACCGTTGGGGTATTAGCCATAACATTCCTTCTTGCCTGCGGCGAGCCGGAACGTAAAAGGCTCGCCGCGAGGGCGAGCCTTAAAACTTAAAACGCATCACGAAAGTGGCTCACCCATTAAGGTAGCCACCACCAAGCACGGATCATGGATACGTTCTGCACGCGGTAAGCCTAGCATTCTTGACGCCCAGGTAAAAACCTAAGTTTGTCAGGATGCCCGTGGTGACGCTGAGCTGCGCCCATGGTGACGATCAGATGGTGAGGCTGGCACTGTGCGCACGGTGACGCTGAGCTGCGCCCATGGTGACGATCAGGGGGCGCGCACGGTGATGCTAGCTATGCGTACTGATGCGAACAGGCGTTAGCGCTGGTAGACGATGCCCTGCTTGACGCTGGCCACCACTTGCTCGGCGTCGTCGCCCAAAAGCAGGCGGATAATCTCAAAACCCAGCTCAGTGGCGGTGCCCATGCCACGCGAAGTGATCAAGTTAGCGTCACGCACCACCGCAGCCTCACTCATAAGCGCCCCACCTGCGGCAATAGCATCCATGAAGCCGGGGTTGGCGGTGGCGTGGCGGGCCTGCAGAGCGCCATGCTCAGCCAGGATAGAAGGGGCGGCGCAGATAGCAGCTAGGGGCTGGCCTGCGGCGCTACGACGGCGCACCTCGTCAGTGACCAGGGCGCTGGCACCCAGGTTCAGCGTGCCCGGCATACCGCCAGGTAGGAACATTAGGGCGTAGCTGGCGAGGTCAACCTGGCTGGCTAGGGCATCGCAGCGAAAGTGAATGCCGTGGGAGGAGGTAACTTCAAGTGAATCAGAGATGGACAGCAGGTCAGCGGCAATACCGGCGCGGAACAGCACATCAACTACCGCCAGGCACTCGACCTCTTCAAGCCCATCGGCCACCATCACGGCAACGCGCTTATCAGTTACCACACTTGCAGGGGTAGGCATGGGAGCCTTCTTTCTATCTAGAGATTATGCCTAATGTGCAGTCTAATACCTGACCTGCCCCGCAGCCCGGAGGCGGGCCAGGGGACACATAAAGTGCGAAAGCTACCAGTACTAAAAGCTACCAGTAGTAACAGAGGTCAGTAAGAGGTTTACTTTATAAGATTCCAATGTTTATTGAGATCTATAGTTTCATTGCTTGGACTACCCTCTTCTGGAAGTTTATCTATAGCAACGATTGCTGGAACCTGTACGCTCGTGCCAGAGATAATGCAAGTTCCTTGTGGAAGTGAAGGGAGCTCTGCAAACGACTTTCGATCTAGATATGATACGGCGTTACTAATTGCCTCCAGATCTTTAGGATTAACTAGTTGGTGTAGAAAATAGTGATGTAGTTGTGATGTTATTGTGGGTGAAATATCGTATGGTCTTTGGGAGGCTAGAGTCACGAAAACTCCGAATTTACGACCTTCTTTCAAAATTTCCTCAAACATCTCCAGTCGAGTGTTTCTCCAAGTTTCACTTTCTTGTGATGACTCATATGAGAGAAGGTTGTGGGCTTCGTCAATAATTATGTTAAGGAAACCCATCGATTTTTTGTAAAGCTTTTTGTGCTCCTTATATAATGAGCGAGTCACAATTAGTGGGATTAGTTTGCGCTCCTCTAATGTTGACTGTTGTAGATTAATGATATGTATACCTTTGGTAGATTTTTTATTGCTATCAAATAGCATAGTTCTATCTAATAAATCGACTCTACTCTGTAGTCGGTTTATGAGTGGCCGCAAATGTGAAATGTTACTGAACCCTCTAGATACTTCTGTGTAGAATTGTAGATGCAGGCTAATGTTGATGCTTTGGAGTTGGCTGGTTATCTGTCCAAAATCTTCAGAAAAGGCTTCATTGAATAGGTCCTCTACCTTCTCCGAAAATTCATTTTGATTAGCATATAGAACCTTCCCGTTCGGTTCTTTAAAATAATAGTTATTGTTTGTTGAATTATATTTAAAATTATGAAAATCCTCAAACTTTTTGGTGAAATTAGTATTTCCGCTGTCCAATAAGTTGTGAACGTCTTCCAAAAATTTAAAAATGAGGGTAGGGTCGATATCTTTAGGGTTTGCTGCCTTAAATAGTTCGTCAAGTATCTGCTTTGTTTTTTTGCGTAATTCTGACTGTGTTAAATTATATTTAAGCGCACGATCGATGAAAGGTCGTTGCGTTTTTTCGGTTGCCTCGAGTACTGTGTACCAGAAGTCCGGATTTTTCAATATTTCTGGCGATAAGGGGATTTTTTGGCCAGAGGTAGTACAAAAAACTTCTTTGTATTCCGGTGCACATAAAACATTATCTTCTGGATTTTCGCCGTATTCGCCATTCAAGTCAAATATTACAAACTTTGAATTTTCGGGAAATGGTTTATCTTGGTTTTGGATTAGTCTATCAACTAGTTTAGTGTAAAGCTGTGTAAGCGTGTAAGACTTACCTGAACCGGTGTTTCCGAAAATGCCAAGATGACTTGCAAAAACGCCGTTGATATCAAGATTGAATCGAATGGAGGGATCTGCGGCGAGTGAACCGATTTCTATTTGAGAGTAATCAGGTGCTGCCGTTGATCGTAGTTTAGGGTTGTAGATCCTATTTACTTCATTATGTGTCGCAATATATGCAGTGTTACCTATTAAGGGTGAGATAGTGCGACCACGTACGAAGAGGTTGTCGGTAAATGAGCCAAGAAGAGAAGCTTTCAATATGCGCTTGTATCGCTCAATATCTCGGCGATATGAGTCGTCTATCCAATGACTGTCTTCTAATAAAAATTCTTCCTCTACTTTTGCTACAAGGCGTCGGTAGCCACGATGGATCACAATGTGTGAACCAACGGTAACATTATCGATAATTTCGCCTTGATGTAGTAGACTAGCTTCATTTTTATCAGCATCTACAGAAACTTCGATGACGCTACCTCGTACCGCACTTACGGATCCTATTCTTAGTAAGGATTTCGATTCGTTATGTGGCGTCATCAGTGTGTCACTTTTTTGAGAAGGTTAGCAACTGTTTCTAGGTCTAGCGGTTCACAACCGTTAGCATTTTGCTGCTTAGTGCCCGTAACTGTTGTAATATTATTGTTAATTAGTTGATGCAAATCTTTATCTAAATTTCTTATAATATCTTTTTCGGACTCTTCTGAGTAACAGAAAACTATTACATGAAGTGTTGGGTTTATATTCGCTGCCCGTATGATTAGTTTTCGAATATGCTCATCGGCAAAAGAAAAACCAACAACTAATAGCACAGAATTTCTAACTTCAAGCTGATTTGTGAGTCTACGCAGCTGAGCATAATAGTTCTCGTTGAGAACCGTTGAGGCAAATTTTTCCTTATTTGGAAGTACGATTTGAAATTTCCCAATCGCAGATATGACCTCTAAAGCCTTCTTGTAAAGGTCAAGGGCAGGTTTATCTGATGCCTCTCTTTTAAGTCTTTCGTATTCCTTTTCGATTTGCCAGTCATTTGAGTTGACTTTGATTAAGTCTGACGCACCTATTAGGTTAGTTATGGAATTCAGTGATTCCATTGGGTCTCTAAATAATAAGGCATTATCTTTATTGACCCAAGAGATGCATCCATGTATTTTAACTAAATTTGCTGAAGCTATTTCTGATTGATATCCGAAAGTTAATGTATTCGAACTGAAACGCCTGCCAAAATTTTCTAAAACTATTTGCTTATTAAAGTGGCCGACGTATCCTCTGTTAGTTGGTATAGTGGCCTGGTCTAGAGCGTAATCCATGCACAAATCATAATTTGAAACAAAAAAACTTATCTGTTTGGGCAGGAGAGGGGACTCTCTTATCTTAACTAATGACATTGCGGAGGAGCAAAATAATTCATAGTTATTTTTTGTTTTCTTTATGTCGCCTATGGATTTTTCTGTCGCGATATATTCGGCGTTTGGGAGTATTGATAGCTTGAAGAATGTTGCGTCAAGAGAAGCTTGAATTAATTCCCTTTCACACAAATCTAATTTGTCGTCTTCTTTTAATTTTGTTCGCAGCTCTTCAATGTTGCCAAGTGTTTTGAAAGCAGGCATGGAACATCCTGCCCCCAATAGGAAATTGATATTAGTGCTCTCGCAGATTCTCCGCAGATCAGTAATGAAATTGCTATCTGCTTTTCTACGCCGAATACCTGTCATGAATTAAGTCCTTCGGAGATCGTTAAGGTAGGGAGAGAGGCCACTAGCTCCTGGGTGCGCATAGAGACCGTGACCAGGCGCTTGATCAAGTCCACGACCGCGTCAGGGCGGCCCTGTTCGCGCAAGAAAGCGTTTGGATCGTTCACAATCCCAGAAGCCTTGTCCGTCTTCACGTAGTAACGGTCAATCACCCAATCCAATGGGCTGCGTCCCGAAATTGTGTAGTGCTGAGCCTGCTCAGGGATGCCTACCAAAATCACATACTCGTTGTACTCCAAGCGCGTGAAGTCCTTATCGCGGCGCCCCAGCTTCGGGAAACGCATCTTGTGCTCGCCAATCCGGTAGCGCTCCCACGGGTCCGCAGGCGCGTGCAGGCTTGCCTCCTCCTGCACCGACGGATACGGCTCCACTTGCTCGTAGTTCACGTGCAGGTCAGCCAGCTTGCGGCCCACGCTCGCATACGTGTGGAAACCCGCCGCACGAGGAATGTGCGGCAGCATTTTCTTTAAGTCAGCTTCATAACGCTCGCGGTACTCCGGGTGATGCAACAAAGCGTACACATAGAAGAAAATATCTTCCTTAGTGATAGCTGCATCCGCATAATGTGCACGGTAAGCCGCTAAAGTCGCGTCGGTAATGTTATCTACACGACGGTAGCCATTTAGTAGTACCGGGATTTGCTCACCAATGGGGCGAGTGAAATCTAAAGCTGAGGTGCAGGCAGCTTCATCTGTCTGTGTAGTTTCTTCTTCAGTGTCTAGACTGAATAGATCAGGCTCATGATTACTGGCAGATGAGATTGGCTCCCAAGTATAAAGAGGGAAAGTCTGTGCATCTCCGACTAAGTGAAGGTCAGGTAGAGAATCGATCATTAAGGGACCAATTTTGGTGATATCCCCCTGAGAAACAACAAACGAAACATTTGGATGTGCTGGTGTCGGGAAGAGTTTTGGCAGCTGGTAGGTACGCTCATTCATTGAACTTGCGAAATACACTGATTGGCTGCAGAAAGGACGATACAATCCATCTCGAATATATTCAGGTTTGAATTTGTGGTGAATGGACCGGTTAAGATCTTTAGGTAGGTTGCTTCCCCAAGCAATTACCTTTGGATCATTAGTCTTAGTTTCATTTGTGTGGCCAGCATCCACTTCAGCGTTGTAGTTGCTGATCATGCGGCTCATATTGTTGGACACCACGTCACGTGAGAAGCCATAGCACCAGGCATCACGGCTTGTTGCGAGTCCACGTGAGAACTGTCGGAAAACAGCAGGTGAGGATTCTTTACCTTTGAAATCCTTGTTGCCGATCTCCTGGAAGGTGGAAAAGCGCTCATCACGAGCACTGATCCAGTCACCATGTTCATTTGGCTCAATACGGTTAAACGCCTCAGCCTTATTGATGCCTGCAATGGAACCGTAGGCCTGGATTTGGTTCAACTTCTCTTGACGGGTGGCATAGTCCTCGGTTTCTGCATAGAAAATCTCAGCAGAGCCAACATATTCAGGATCCTTAACCAACACGGTGATAGCTACACCCGTGCGTGAGCCAGATCCGAAGATCTTTCCGCCCTCGCGCCGGCTACGTTCTCCAGATGTACGCTGATTTCCCTTTAGGTCGTAGATGAAGATCTGCGAAAACTCTTCCTGCAGAGATAGACGCACGCCGTCGGCAGAGTTTCCGTCAATGAAAGAGCTATTAGAGACGAAGGCAATCACGCCGCGCTTACCAATACGGTCTGAAGCCCAACGAAGCGCGCGGAAGTACGAGTCATAGAGGCTGTTTTTGTTAGCTCCGGACGACTGGGCGGCGTAAGTTTCGGCAATGCGCTCATCCAAGCGAGGATAGGCCAGGTTCTGGTTGTTATCGTTAGCGCTCTTTTGACCTGCAGAATAGGGTGGATTCATAATCACCACAGTGATAGGGGCAGCCTTCTCAGCGCGAGCGCGCTCATTATTAGCAGCCAGTCCCTCAAAACCTTCCAGCATGGTGCCGTCATCTTCATGCAGCTGGAAGGTATCCGTCAGCGTCATGCCCGGGAACTCGACATAGTCCTCGTTCACGCCCTGCTCAGTGCGCACCTGGTGGTACACCTGCTCAATATTGATAGAGGCAATGTAGTAGGAGAGTAGTACCACCTCGTTGGCAAAAATCTCCTGCAAATACTTGCGCCCCAAAGCCTCAGGTGGAATCACACCCAATTGCAACAGACGCGCCACAAATGTGCCCGTGCCAGCAAAAGGCTCAATAATAGCCACACCAGGATCAGCCAAAGTCTGGTTAAAAGCAGTGCGCATAGCGTCGTCGGCACTACGGATAATAAAGTCCACTACCTCCACGGGAGTGAAGACAATACCCAGGCGCTCACTCATGCTTGGGAAAGCTTGCGAGAAGAAACGGTCATAGAGCGTGCGCATGATGTCTTGCTTGCCAGCCAAGGTGTGCACTGCCTCAATGCGCTCAATCATTGCCTGATAGAAGGCATCCAGAGAGGTGCGCTCGTTTTCAAACATCGAGTGTGAAGCCAGCATCTCCACAATAGTGTTCATAGCCCGGCTGACCGGGTTCTGCTTGGAGAAAGAATGATCTGGGAACATAGCCTCAAACAGAGGAGCCGTCAGCATGTGCTGAGCCAGCATCTCCACCGCAGCGTTACGGTCTACAGCCGGATTCAAAGTAGTTTGCAGGGCCTTAACAAAATCCTGGAACGCACTTTGACGCTGAGGATCCTCAAGTAGCTGGTTAATTAAGTGAATGTAGCGGTTTGCTACCGTGGCAATATCCTTGCTCCAGTCCACCCAGTAAAGGGAAGAACCCACCTTCTTAACAATCCTGCCAAAGACAGCTTCCTTCCAATCTGAAGGCAACAGAGCAAGATGCCCCTGCACCCCGGTAGCCAGCGGATCTTGCCCACCCGGCTCGGTGCTAGACCCCTCAAGTGGGTCTGAACTGCGCTTGTCGCTAGCCAGTGAGACAGTGTCAACAATGATGTTTTCTGGGCCTTGGCCATTTAACTCCATGGAATTAATGGCCGCATCCAAACGCTCGTCGTGCGCGCGCAGAGCCTTTAAAACTTGCCACACCACCTTGAAACGCTCATTATCGTCTAAAGCCTGCTCAGGTGACATGCCGGCAGGGATAGCCACCGGCAAAATAATGTAGCCAAAATCCTTACCCTCAGCGCGGCGCATTACGCGCCCTACTGCCTGGATAACATCCACCTGAGAGTTACGCGGCGATAGGAAAAGCACAGCGTCCAGCGTAGGCACGTCCACGCCCTCGCTCAGGCAGCGCGCGTTCGTCAGGATGCGGCACACAGGGACCTCGTCCGTGCCCGAGCCTTCAGTTAGCCAAGCCATCTCCTGGGCGCGCACAGCCGCGTTCATAGTGCCATCAACGTGGCGGCACTCAACCTGCAGATTATCGCTGGCATCGGCATTAGTTAGATTACTAAGCCCACTGGTGCCATTTACCAGGTCAGGGAACTGATCCGTTACCTGCTTAGAAGCTTTAATGTCACGGCAGAAAGCCACAGCGCGGCGCATAGGGGAGCAGTCACTGCCATAGTCCACATCTGAGCCAGGGTTTTTACGCTTAGCTAGAGCATTCCAGCAGCCAGTTAGTTTTGCGGCAGTATCGAGATTTAGCTCGCCATCCATCTCAGCGATCAACTGATACTTCTGGGAGACCTCCTCCTCACTAACCGTCAAGATAATTACTTTGTAGTCCGTCAGCAGGTTCTCCTTCACCGCTTGGCCAAAGCCCAGGCGGAAGAACACCGGCCCATAGGTGTCCTTATCATCCATTGAAGTGAGGATTACATCCTTCTGAGATGCCTTACTCTTAGCGTTCTCCGCGAAAATACGCGGGGTTGCCGTCATGTAGAGAGTCTTAGAGCGGCGAATAAAAGCGTCATCATGAATCTTGGTGAAGGCACTCTCGTTTGCGGTGGTTAGCTTTGCGCCGGTGGTGCGGTGAGCCTCATCGCAAATAACCAAATCGAAATCATGCCAAGTCTCACCAGCTAGCTCCTGGGCCTGGTGGATAACCTCAATGGACTGGTAGGTGGCAAATACAACCTGCAACCCTTCAGCGTCATTATTGGCGCCAAGTGAAAGCGCTAAACGCTGAGCATCTGTGGTGGCCGGGATAGGTAGATCCACTGTTGAATCTGCCGGGGCATCAGAGCGAGCAGAAACTTTAGTGTCAGAGCATACAGCCCAAGCGGTGAAAGCAGAATCAACCTCAACAGACCAGTCATCTAGCGTCTGCTTCAACAAAGCCAAAGAAGGCACCGCAAACAAAATCCGGGCACTACCGCCCTCACGCTCCATAAACTCGCGTGCAATGATCAAAGAGGTGAAAGTTTTACCGGTGCCGCAGGCCATAATCAGCTGGCCTCGATCACTGGTATCAAAACCAGCCATTACCGCACTACGAGCACGCACCTGGTGATCGCGAGGCACCTTACGTTCACGTGTAGTGGGGGCCTGCCTTGAACCCAGCGAATAGGTACGCCAGTCAATATCCGAATCGCGCAGGTCAGCTAGGGTAATGCGGGAAACCGGGATGTGCTGGCCCTCAATAGCATCCTGAGAATTCTTACCCCAAGCAGTGCCTGAAGTATCAACCAAAATACGTCGGGTAAAAGGCGCCTTACCTGAAGCAGTCAGGAAAGAGTCAATATCGCGCTTATGGACCGTGTGACCAGGGGCGTAGAACTTACACTGAATCGCTACCAGCCCAGCGTTTTCATCGGCAGGAATAGCCACCAAATCAATGCCAGTGTCACCAGTTTGGCGCTCAGGCCACTCACTCCACAGGTAAACCTCTTTGAACTGGTGAGCAAAACGCGCATCGTGAAGCAAGAACTGACGCGTGAGCTCCTCAAACATGGCGCCCTTTTCACGTTCACTGGTTGCCAGAGTGCGGTACTCATTTAAAAGTGAATCTAGGGCAGAAGCCGAGCTTGCGGTGGGGAGAGCTTCAGTGCGCGCATTCGTCATAAGCCTGAAGTTAGTGGCCAAGTACGCTACTAGCAACCCAGAAACAGTAGATTGGGTAACAAGTTGAGTAATGGTTTAGGTTTTGGCGGTAGCTATTGCGCAGGCTGAGGTGGTGGGGTTAGCTGGAGTTTGCGGCCCTGCCAGTGTTGAATCAGCCAACGGTCATGGCTAGCCAGGATCAATGTGCCACGCCAGGCGCGCAGCGCATCCTCAAGCACATGCATGGTTTCCAGATCGAGATAGTTTGTGGGCTCATCCATGATCAAAACAGCTGGGCTATTAGCAAGCGCAACAGCTAGCTGCGCTCGCCTTTGATTACCCGCCGAAAGCTGCCAGATAGGGGTTGACCACATAGAAGGGTGCAAAATGCCCTTACCGCGCTCACCAATACCCTCACGCCAAGACAGCGGTCCAAACCCCGCATCGCTCTCAAGCGGTAAACGTTGCGGGATGAAACTAACCGGTTCAGCGCGAGAAATAACGCCGCTAGCTTGCGCACCTACAGCAGGCGCCGCCGTCGCGATCCAATTAAGCAAAGTAGATTTACCAGCCCCATTAGGGCCAGTGACAAGCAAATGCTCGCCAGCAGACAAATCAAAACTAACCGGGCTCAGCCTGCCACAAACACTCGCCTGCCTAGCACACACCGCTAAAGCGCCGCCAACGCGCCCCTCAAAGCGAGGAAAATCAAGCTGATAGAAACGCGGCTTACGCACCTCCTGCTCAGCAAGCCGGCTAAGGCGCACGTCGTCATTGCGGGTACGTTTAACAGAAGTAGCCGCAGCCCTATCGGCAAAAAACTTCTTAGCCATGCCAGAAGCAGTTTTTAAATGCACCCCGCCCTTAGCGATATGCATACTTTCCTGCCGATGCTCGCGCAGCCCGCGCTTTTGGGCCTGCTGATCAGCATAGATGCGGGAGCGTTTAGCTTGGGCAGTAGTTTTTGCTTCAAGGTAGGCGCTGTAATTACCCGCATTACGCACCAGGCCTACCAGCTCACCTTTGCCCTCGGCCCTAGCCAGCTGCTGCCACACGCTTATATCCAGGTCGTAAATGACAGTGGCGCTCTCTTCAATAAAAGCTCGGTCATGGCTGGTGGCAAGCACCGGGCCGGGCCAATTTGTAAGAGTATGCACCAAAAAACTAGTGGCCTGCTCATCAAGGTGATTCGTGGGCTCATCCAAACTCAACACTTCAGGGGCCAATAGCAACAAAGCCGCAAGCCGCACGCGTGAGCGCTGCCCAGGAGACAAAGTAGCTAACTGCCGGTTAAAACCTGACTCTTTAAGATCACTTAAGCCAAGGCCGCTAAGAGTTTCACCAATACGCGCCTGCAGCGACCACACGTCACGGGCGCTCATCTGCGCCAGCAGCTCGTCATATTCGCCTTCACAGCCAGTCTCGCCACTAGCAAGCGCCGCTGTGACCTGCTCAAAACGCGCCGCCAAAGACTTTAGTGGAGCCAGGGCAACATCAATAAACTGCTCTACCGTTCCCTCAAAACCTTCATCAGGGATGGTTTGCGGGAAAGGGCCAGAAACTAGCTGCCCGCTATCAGGGGTAAGCTGCCCGGTCAGTAGCTTTAACAAAGTAGTTTTGCCGCTACCATTTGGGCCCACCAAAAAAGCCCGCTCGCCGGCGCCAACCTGCAGACTTACGCGGTCAAGTACCAGGTGAGAGCCGTAAGAAAAAGAAACGTTAGTAACAATGATTGAGGGCATAGTGATCTTCCAGACGCGAAAAAACTTCTGACACGTCTCAGCAAAGCTGAGTGAAGATCACTTGATCATGGTGCTGAAAACCCCTTAAAAACATGTTCCCTCAGGCAAAACCAGTATAGCTGGCGCGGAGCCTGAGGGAACAGGGGGTTTATTGGCTAGTTGAGTTGGGGCGCCTCGCGTCAGCGGGGCGCCCGTCGCGCTCGCTGTCCTGGCCATCGCCTGGCAGTGGGGACACCGCTGTGTGATGATAGTGGCTGTCTTGGCGGAGATCCCGCCGCGTGCATTCGGGGAGACCGTGAGGGGGTGTCGTGTTGGATCGGAGTATTTCCTCGACTATTACGGTGGGTGGCGCGACGAATGCTGGGACGTTTGAGGCAGCGGAGCTGATGGTTGCCGGTATGAATGCCCGCGAGGCGAGCGGTGTGTTGTTCGAGCAGAATCTGGTGGTTGCAGATTCAGAATCGACAAGGAGGCGCTTGGCGACTGCGACGACGAAGCATCTGTCGTTCCTTGAGGATGATGCTCTTCGTTTCGTTGCGAATCGCGAGTATGGTTGGGAGCTTGTCATGTGGCTGGCTCTCGTCACCGAGTCCTACGTGTTCGCGGCCTGTGCGCGCGAGGTTGCGTGGCTGCGGCTGGTCGGGGATGAGGCTGCACTGACCTCGTCGGCTATCGGCGCTGCCACATCGGAGGTCAAGAAGGGAATCGCGACTGACCTGAAGTGGGCCCGTGGGGAAATCAAGAAGAACAACGTGTGGTGGTCCTGACAGTGCCTCCACCCCGTGGGACACTGGAGAGGCACCCGGTCTGGCAACGAAAGGACACAACGTGAAGCTGACGCACATCGCCATCACGAACTGGCGCAACTTCGCCCACATCGAGTTCGACCTGTCCTCGCGCCTCTTCGTCGTCGGCCCCAACTCCTCAGGAAAGACCAACCTTCTCGGCGCACTGCGATTCCTGGGTGATA
>ERZ773197.286-NODE-286-length-41954-cov-22.132270_pt1 | contig 41954 bp, 65 predicted proteins | sample MGYA00580999_ERZ773197 | MGnify/ENA primary metagenome ERZ773197 (study PRJEB29015, sample SAMEA2738166) | human oral metagenome | biome: human oral; feature: human-associated habitat; material: saliva | place: China | collected 2185 ...
TGGTGTTGTCAACTGGCTATATAAGTGGCTCGAAAGCCTGAAACTAAGCCTTGCGTTGCAGCTCGCGAAGTTCCGCAACTAGAGCTAGAAAAGTAACTGCTGACATTGCAACTTGAGCAGTGAAAGATGTGACTTTACGAAACCTAATTCCCTCACATTCGAGGAAATTAAAACTCGGCAAATCATCACCTTATATAGCCAACACCAGTTCTGCGGTTGAAATCACCAACTACAAATAAGCGAGAATAAAATAACAGAGGTGGAGCTACTAAATGTCGTGCCTCGTATAAATAAAGAAAGGAGATGTTAATAAATGACACAGGTTACTAATCAAGGAGATGCGTTTTATTTTATGAAATATCTTGGTGGAGACACCAAAATTACCAGCTCTGATGGGAGTACATTTCGGGGTTTAATCAAAGATGAAGCTTATGAAGTATACCTAGAGAGGTCTCTAAAGAACAACATTCCTCCTCTTTGGAGGTTGAGCATCTTTGTACCTAATAAGGGTGACGTGTTTATATATTACTATGACATTAAACATTTCACAGAAGAATGGAAAGATGAATAAAAAATAACAGAGGGACTGGATATATGAGGGGAAAGGGGGCAGTAACAGGTCAAGCTGATATTTTTGGCACAATCTATGGCCTAGATAAGTTGGTACATCCGCCTAGTGTTATTGAATCTGAGGGACTGCGGGTTATTCACTTTGCAATATCTGAGGACGACATGGCTGTACCGGGTTATTTTAAGGAAGTAAAAGAGCAGGCTAGACGATTGTTGCCAGAGACTAAATCACGAGGTAAACCGCCCTGGATGAGGGCTGAATGGCAGGCTAAACGGAGAAAGGAGAGGGATGCAGCAGGATAGAGCGCTTGAAATAATGCTTCGAGGTGATAATGTTATGCTGACCGGCCCTGCTGGTGCTGGTAAGTCCTATCTCCTGAATAAGTTTATCCGCAAGGCACGTAGGCAAAAGAAAAAGGTGGTGGTGACAGCAACCACAGGACTTGCAGCGGCTCATCTGAGCGGCCAGACAATCCATAGCTGGAGTGGCATCGGGTTGGGATCTAAACTACATGAAGACTACATTTACATGATGTCTGAGACGAGAAAAAAGGCAATACGCAAGACAGACATTCTGATCATCGATGAGGTGTCGATGATGCATGATTATAACCTTGATATGGTCAATCAGGCTATGCAGATTATACGAGAGAATAATGAGCCGATGGGCGGTATTCAAACTATCCTGTGTGGCGACTTTTTCCAGCTTCCACCCGTGTCAACCAACGGTAGCGGTCGGTTTATCACTGAATCAACAACATGGCACGATCTGGGATTGTCTGTTTGCTATCTGGAGGAACAACACAGGGCAGAGGATCTGCGCCTGCAGGACATATTAAACGCTATGAGGGCCGGAGATATGCGACAGAGGCATTTGGACTGGTTGCTGTCTAGGATGCGTCAGAAAGCCCCTAGTGACGTTACAAGGCTATATACAACCAATGCTGACGTTGATGAATTAAACCGGCGAGAATTAGCAGGAATGTCTGGTGATAGTCATTTCTACATGCGGACCAGTCGTGGTCGATGGGAAGCAGTTCTCAGCTTACAACGCAATGTACTTGCCCCTGAGCTGCTTGAGCTAAAGCTTGGTGCTATGGTTATGGCAGTAAAAAACGACCCAGAGGGTCGCTATCATAATGGGAGTATAGGTTCGGTTATAGACTTCACGAGTGACGGGTTCCCTATAGTGAATTTTGGTCATCCTGTTATAGTTTATCCTGACGAGTGGGAATTACGGTCGGGTGACAGAATAACAGCCGCCATCACACAGATACCACTACGTCTAGCTTACGCAATCACCGTACATAAGAGTCAAGGCATGACGCTTGACGCGGCCGAGATAGATCTGAGAAAAGCGTTTGTTGAGGGTATGGGCTATGTGGCCTTGAGCCGGGTTAAAAACCTTGATAATCTGTATCTCATAGGGATAAACCAGAGGGCATTAAAGGTATCAAAAAAAGCTCAGCAAATTGATGCGGAGCTTCGTAATAGATCAAAACTTTTGGCATAAAAAAGAACCCCCGAGGGATTTTAGGGGTTCATAAAACCTAATGGTTTTTGAGAAGAAAGGAGTTGTAGAGAAAACTCTACACTAACAAATATATCATACATTTGGTGTTTTGTCAAGGGGTTAATTTGATGATTTGTAAATTCTACAACAGATTTTTGGTTAAAGGTATTGACTTTTAATAAGATCTGTGCTAAGATGAAATAAGAAAGGTAGCAATGGGTGCAATAATATTACTAATAATTGTAGGCATCATATACGCAATAACGTTTAAAATGACAAAGGAGTTGTAATGAGTGAACCAAAAACGCTTACATACCATAGCAAGCTGGTTGGTGTTACATTCGAGGGGCGACAAGATGTAATCAAATCTCTTCGCGGTAAAGAGCCGCTGCGAGTTCGCCGAGAGAAGGACAACAAATACGACCCACGAGCGGTTGCTGTTGATGTCTACAAAGATGACGAGTGGATTCCTATCGGCTACATCGCTAAGGATAAAAATAAAGACATTAGCGAGACCCTGGACGCCGGCAACACAGTGTATATTTCTATCGGTGACATCACGGGTGGCGGGGATAGGTCATATGGAGTGAACATTTCGCTTGAGTATAAGTTAACAGAGGAAGAGGCTCCAGAAGCTCGTGAGAGCGTCCCTAGCAAGGCTGAAACCCTCAAGGTGCTTAATTACCTCACTAAGGCTATTGAGGGGGCCCAGAACGGCTCTAAACACGCCACAGAGGCATATACGTCACCGTTGACTGGTGAAACTATTGAGCTTGAAGTTGTGAATGGTCATAAAGAGCTCAAGGGCTTTATGAGCGGAAGCAAATTCCCTGAGCAATTTTACCAGCCATTTGATCGTGAGGGGATCCTCGCTGCTATGGCTGAAAAGTACAATGTTGATGCTGATGCTATTGAGGCAATGTGGAATCTAAACAATGAAGCCTCTACTGGCTATGGCACAGCAATTCATGCAGCTCTTGAGAACTATGACCGAAACTTTAAGCTTGGTGATAAGACAAAGTTTGTTAAAGAGTTTAAAACAAAGCCGACAGAGTATGGTCCTAACCGAGCGTTGAGTAAGAATCCATTCATCAAAAAGATTGTTGAGGATTTCCAGGATAAGTTCGGCGGAGACTACGAGAGGTTGTCTGAAGTGTTTATTTGGGACGCTGGGCTAAAACTTTGTGGATCTATTGACCGAGTAAAGGTTATCGATCGCAAGAAAAAGATTGTCCGTATTCAGGACTTTAAAACTGATGGTAATATTCATGAAAAGAAATACCAACTGGCCGACAGTCCGTTTAAGGATAAAATCGGCAATGAGTTGCTTGATTATCACTGGTTGCAATTAAGTTTCTATGCATTCTTACTCGAGATTAAGGGCTATACCGTGGAGGGCTTAGATATTTACTGGCTCAACCCCGAGAAACTCTGTCGCGGTGAGAACGCCTGGGAGGAGTTTAGTAGCAAGCCAATTGACATTCGGGAGGTAATCATCAATGGATAACATTGAATATGAAGACCCAGAAAAAGTAATCGCAATTTTAAAAGGAGAAGAAGGTGCGACTGATAAGTAAATTTAAAAAGCAAACCAAGGAAAGCTTCAAGGGTGTAGCCAGCGATATTATGCAGCTTGCTGTAATGCAAGATGAGATTATCGAGAGGTATAACGGCCTAGCTGATGACTACGCACGTCTGAAGCGACACATCTCAAACAACGGGCTGTGGGGTGCAGTTAAGAAACTACGTGCCGAATTCGAAGAGCTACGTGGCCACACAGCTGTGATGATTACAGAGCATGACCGACAGCTCCGTGAGCTTGAAACTAACGGTGTTGCAACGGCAATCAACCGACTGAACGAAGAAGTGTTCGGTAAAAGCAAGAAGACCGGCAGCGGACTTGAGCGAGCGATTCTGTCTATGAACGGTATCTCACCACGTGAGGAAGCAACCCTTGCAGCCAAGGTAGACGCTATCATTGAGCATCTTGGTATCGAAGTTAATGTCGAACCTGAAAAGGTTGTTAAGACACCAGCTAAGATTGTTGCTAAGAAAGTTAAGAAAACTACTAAGAAAGGACGTAAATAATGCCACAAATTTGGAAAGTATCAAAAGCATTTCAGTCAACTAACCGCGAAACAGGGGAGCCTGATGTTGTCAAAACTAAGGGCGGAGACATGCATAAATTTATGGTGCAGGTCGAGAATCAGCCTGTTGACGGGTGGTTGCAGCTTCTAAAGAAGATTGGCAACAAGGTTGAAAAGGGCGATGAACTCTATGGCGATATCTTAGAAAATAACTATGGCAAGCCACAATATATTCGTGCAGACCGACCACAGGAAATGCGAACCAGCAGCAGTCAAGCAAAAGCACAGCCATCAGGAGAACTAGAGGCTAAGGTTGATTACCTTATTTCTCTAGTTGAGAATTTTCTCGACGCTCAGGGTGGCAAAAAACCAGCAGGAGCTACTAACAGCTCTAAGGCTGGTGACGATGCCCCAGCAGACTTGACTAGCCTTGACTTTTAGGAGGTCGGTGATATGGAAGAGCTGCTACAAAAAATACAATACATCAATGAAAAGTTCTCAGATGCAGAATGGCTGAAGTCTCAAAACGGAAACGTCCTAAGTTACACGGCAATGAAACTGGCAGCGATGAAAGGCTACCTTATTGATGTTAAGGCAAATGCGCAGATGGACATGCTCAAGGCAGAGACCAACATGGAAACTGAAAAAGGCAAAGCATATCTGAAGATGAAAGAGGAGCATGGTGCCACTGCAGCTATTGACGCAAAGAATACCGTGGAAGAATATATAGCTGCTAAGAATGAGTATGCAGAAAAGCGGGTGAACTATGAGAGGTTGAAGGGTGTTGTTGCAGACACCCATGACCTCATTGAGGCGATCCGCAGTCGAGTTATTGACCTACAGGGCGCTCGTAAAGATGAGGGAATCCGTTAGTGGGGTTTCAGGACATGGTGGAGGTTGTTCATAGGGCAGCCTCCTCCAAGGGCGGAAAGATCAGAGGCAGGAAAGGATTAGCGGCCATGTCGCCTGAAAAGCGACGTGAGATACAGTCTAAAGGGGGTAAAGCCAGACATGGAGATAACGATAGAAAAGCGACCAAGCAGGCGCAAGGTAGTGGACGTAGAGGTCCATCAGTCTTGGAAACAATACTTGGAGGTATAGATGATAGCGATATACTCGATAAAACTTAAGGAAGGATAAAAAAAGGATGGATGATAGAAAAAGCTCTGACCACACCAAAATTCTTGAGATAGTCATTCCTGGACAAGCGGTGTCTCAAAAAAACAATAAACAAATTATCCCATCGAAGCCTCCGCGATTGGTGGACAACGCTATTGTTAAGAAATGGCGAAAAGAGACCTCTGAGTATTTAAGTGACACCTACAAGGACAACCTTAGGGGAAAACAAGTGGTCGCAATCTATACCTTTTATTTGAAAGATCGTGTCAGGAGGGACATTGATAACATGATTAGCTCGTGTAATGATGCTCTTGTTGAATCTGGTATATTATCAGATGACAATTGGAAAGTGTTGCGTATAGGTGGAGCAGAGGCGACCGTAGATAAAGATAACCCTCGGGCTGAGATCGTATTAGTTGAGGATGAATGGGATGTTTGATTATGAAAGATACAAAACAAGCGAGGGAGCGTGGCTCGCGTTCAGGAAAAGGTGGCTCAGAGACAACCCGCCGCTGGATAATGGCTATTATATGTGCGGGATTTGTGGTGATTGGGTTAGAGCGAGTGAAGTCACACTTGACCACATTGAGCCTAGAACGGCAGAGAACATCTATTCGGCTAGTAATATTCAACCAGCCCATGGATCTTGCAATTATCACAAAGGATCGCGAAGGATTCGGCCAAAAGTAGACAAAGATACTTACAAGTTCTTAAGCTTTTTAAGCGATATATAGGAGTGTTATGAAAAAGAAATTACCGTTCGTTAAATGGTTTATCAAGAAAAACAACGTTGAACATCAGAATAGGATCCGCATTGCTAAGGCGACAAACAGGGGTGATAAGGCATTCCTTGGCAAGAATGTAAATTCTACAACATAAAATTCAGAAAAAACTATTGACTTTTTGAACAAGGTGTGCTAGTATTAAATAGTAGGGGGAAATATTATGAGTCGAAACGTTGACAAGCCCCTCTATACAGCGACGCATATGTATATTCAAAAGAAGTATGGGGCAGAAAAGACTAGCTGTGAAAAGTGCGGTCATGATGGCTCTAAGGTCCGTCTAGAGTGGGCTAATATTTCCAAAGAATATAAGCGTGAACGAGACGACTGGACGGTGCTATGCGTACCATGTCATAGACGATATGACCTGAAGACCAGTTGTAAGAATGGTCACGAATTTACGGTTGATAACATTTATATATTATCAACTAGGCCGACAGTAAGGAATTGTAAAAGATGCCAAGCTGATGCGCAGCGACGCTATATAGAGAGGAGGCGAAATGTCCAGGATTAAATCACTGGTTCCACAATCGGTTAATGAATTTGACGAAATTGACTTCGGAGAACAAGCTAGGGCCTAGCGAGGCCAGATGGATATAAAGGCTTGGGAAGTCTATCCCACTTTATATTAGTTAACGAAAGGCACATTATTAGTACCAAATTAAATTGGCTACGCAGCCGCTCACTATACATCGTGGTTGCTATCCTAATCACACTGAACATCATTATGCTTACAAAGCATACAGAGACTACTAACACATTATCTAGTGTACAGGCTCAGGTGGTTGAAGAAAAACAGGCCCGTCAGACCGTTTATAAGCGTCTGTCAGAGCTTAAAACTGAAAAGATAGCTACTGATACATCTCTACGGGAAGAACGCCTGAAAACGGCCGAGAAAGAAAAAGAGATAGAATCGTTAAAAGAGAACTTGCAAGCTAAGAAAGAGCGAGAGGCTGAACAAGCCAGACTAGCTTCAGCACAGAGGGCACCGGTGCAAGAAACAGTGGCGCAGAATAAGCCAGCACCTGCCGTACAAGTAACTGGAGACAAACACTCTTGGCTTGCAGCTAGTGGAATACCACAAGCTCACTGGGGATATGTAGATTCTATTGTTTCCCGTGAATCAAGCTGGAATCCAAATGCAATTAACAAGTCTTCTGGGGCTTGTGGACTAGGCCAACAACTACCTTGTGGTAAATGGGCTGGACCCTGGAATGACCCGGTGGCAGCCCTAAGAGCAATGAATAGCTATGTGGTTGGACGCTACGGCGGATGGCCACAAGCTGTTGCATTCTGGAACTCTAACGGCTGGTATTGACAACATGGGGACTCCTATCGCATAGACGTGGAGATAAAGGCTAGCGAACAACCCTTTGTGGTGTCCCGCTGCAGCCCAGTGTGAGGGGCTAATCTCACACCTTTATTTATTACCTCGTACCTGTAGCAAACGAGCAAGCAGGTGCTGTACAGCGAGGTCGGCCCGTCGGGGCTTAGGGCGGATGGTAGGTGTGGTCATCTTATCGGTCTCATAAGCCGATCAATCAAGTTCGATTCTTGGGTCCGCAACCAAATGAAAATTCGGGACGGACAAGGCTTTGGCCAGGTATTCCAGCGTAAGGGTAGTGAAAACCCTCTTGAGATGGTGAAACCTGGATGGGTAGCGAGTGGTCCCCCCTCCTTTCTGGGGCATAAAAGGTCAGACCGGGTGTTAACTCCTGCATTAGGCAGCGCCCGGCACGAGGGTTCGAATCCCTCATGCCCCTAACAAGCATTAAATGAGGTGAGTATGCCGTATAAAGATAGAGCCAAGCAGCTTGAGTTTCAAAAAGTGCACCAAGCAAACAAGACATTTGAACGTCGGTTTATTGTATTGGAGTTTCTTGGTGGTGAATGTGTTGAGTGTGGTGAATCCGACAAGCGATGCTTGCAGATAGACCATATAGAGCCCATACTCAGGAAGCCTGGAGACACTAAATATGGATATAAAACAGTGTTAGATGTTTATATGGATAGGGAAGCTATCGAAAATTTACAGATACTCTGTGCGAACTGTCACTGCAAAAAGACAGGGAGTATAGATAAGTTTAAGTTTTCGAGCTGGAAATCGTAACATGCTCCACCAAATAAGGCTGCATGGTATAGTGGTTATTACATGCCCCTGTCACGGGTAAGACACGAGTTCAATTCTCGTTGCGGTCGCCAAAATAAGCACATAATAGTATTGCACCGACTAAACAGGCGCAGCATGACCTAGACTCTCTGACCAAGAGTAGGGAAATTGACGACCAGGGTGGTGGGCCCCAAATAGGCGAAAACTGTTGATAATTGGTCACAACTATGCCTACAAAACGTTGTGTGCTTAGAGGTTTATGTGTGGGATAAATTGGCGCAGCGGCCCCGAAAAATGTCTGCGCCTCCATAACAGGGTAAGGTGTTACGGTAGCACATGTGGTCTGGAACCATGAAGCCCAGGTTCAACTCCTGGTACCCTGACCAAAATTAAGAGAAGAAGATGGGGAGATGGACGATTACGAATATGAATTATTGAACATGTCTCAGGAAGAAATGGAGCAGATAGCTAATGGAGATGGTTCCGAAGATATTGATTTATGATCTGGAAGTTAGCCCAACATTGGGCTGGACATATGGTCTCTACAAAACAAATGTTATTAAGGTAGAGCAAAACCCTAGTATTATGAGCATTAGCTGGCGGTGGTACGGCGAAGATGTTACACATCACGAAAGCCTAGCTACCATTCCTCGAAAGGGACGAACTAGTGCAAATCTTGCTCTTGTTAAGCTTATACACAGACTGTTTGATGAAGCTGATATTGTTGTTGCACATAACGCTAATAGGTTTGACAACAAGGTTGCAACCGCAAGCTTTCTGAGGTACAATCTAGCACCGCCATCACCGTACAAGACTGTGGATACTTTATCGGTGGCGCGAAGTGTTGCGCGGTTTAATAGCAACAGCCTTAATAGTCTTGGGGAGTTGTTCGATATTGGCTCAAAGACCAAGGTCACTCACGGAGACCTATGGTATGACTGCTTGACAGGAAACAAAAAGGCCTGGGAGCAGCTCAGAGAGTACAACAATCAGGATGTTGACCTTCTCTATGCAATCTACGAACGACTACGACCATACATCAAGAATCACCCTAACATCGGTGACCTAGCACAAATCGACGGGGTTTGCCCGAAGTGTGGCAGTAACAATCTTGAGCGACGTGGTTTCAATATGAGACGCAATGGTAAGGTTCAGCGCTTTCAGTGTAAGTCGTGTGGCGGGTGGACGAATGAAGCTAAGCTTAATAAAAAAGGCAGACTAGTTAACGCATAATAATATAGAAAGGAGTGCAGCGATGAGTGAATACGCATCGGGTATCAATAATTGGCCGGACAATCAGCCGGCATTACCAGACATGGAGCTGGTTAATATTATTAGGAATATGCCCCCAGAGGAGCGCATGGAGAATAAGCGACGGTGGCTCAGTGAAATATCTGACCGAGAAATACTCTGCCGGATGGTTGATGATGCAAATAAGGCTGATGGGCTAGACCTAGAACTAGATTAAATGGTGGTATATGAGCAAGATAACACTACAATACAAGTTCCCCAGCCGACGAGTAGAGGTCGATGCTATAAAGCGAATGCCTCCAGATCGTGTACAGAAGCTTCGAGATGAAGCAGTTGCTAGGCTTGAGCAGTTGGTGGCGTCTTGCGATGATTACTTTGAAAACTTGGTTGAGTCTCACTGCTATATATGCGACAAGTACGGGTACGCCTATTTTGATCTCCCCGATAAATGGGGCTGGCTGAGTGATGGAACGTTGATATGTGATGAATGTCAGCGAAGATGGGAAGAGCGCTTCAATGAGACGCCAAAAGTTAATAGAGATAGCGAGGGATAAATGAAAACATCAGCGTTTCCTAAAATTCTACACATAGGAAATAAACAAATATCAGACCTGTTCGATGGTGTTGTTGAGGTAACTGAGAAAATTGATGGCAGTCAGCTGGGACTGGGCAAGATTGATGGCGAGTTATTTGTTCGCTCCAAGGGCAAAGAGCAAGACCTTGACAACCCAGACAAGATGTTTGAGGGTGCAGTTGAATTCGTTAAAACGATTGCCGACAAACTACCAGATAACATAGCCCTATACGGCGAGTGGCTGAGTAAGCCAAAGCACAATGTCCTAGCTTATGACCGAACACCTAAGAACGGTATTGCCTTATTTGGGGTGTACAACCCAGAGACACAAGAACACTATGGCATGGACATTATCTCTGAATGGGCTGAACGACTGGGCGTTGACACAGTGCCATTACTATTTAAGGGCGAAACCAATGCTCAGGCGGTGCTGGACATGGTTGACAAAACAGACAGTTTCCTTGGTGGTCAAAAGATTGAGGGCGTTGTGGTTAAGCGCTATACACCGTGGATGTTTATGGGCAATATCCCGTTGACCGTTATGAGTGGTAAGTACGTCTCAGAGAAATTCAAAGAGGTTCATGCCAGAGACTGGAAAAAAGAACACACCGGCAAGGGTAAGCTTGAAGTTGCCATCAGCCAATACAAGTCAGAGGCCCGATGGAATAAGGCTATCCAGCACCTAAGAGAGAATGGCGAGTTGGTGGGCGGACCTGCAGATATTGGTCGCCTTATTAAAGAGGTGCGGTTTGATATAACACTAGAGGAAAAAGAGAATATCAAAGAGGAACTCTGGAAGATATACAAGGATGACTTTATGCGACACGCGGTGTCTGGTCTACCAGAGTGGTACAAAAAGAAACTAGCTACAGGGGATGTTGATGTCGAGGTTGTCAAGGAGAATGGACAAGGTGTCTAATCCCAAAGTCTATAAACGGCTAAAGAGACAGAGAGACACAGACTGTTCATTCTGTCCGCCGAATAGGCGAGAGAATGCCAATAGTTATACATATAAAAGGAAGAAGAAAGAATATCAACTGCCGCCAAGCAAGAAATGGTTTGGCAGGGTTGTGTGGTAGGGGTGTAGTATGAAAAATGAAGTAGATAGTATTTTAGATGAACGTGGCAAACGCTATGGCAGTTTTATGGGGCACGCCACTGTGTCGCAGGATATACAAGCAATTATTAGAGAGGGTTTTTATAATAATGCAAACATCGCTTCTATCGATGACATTGATGAAGATATGGCAGAAGCCCTGTTTATGATAGCACATAAGATTGGTCGTATTGTCAATGGTGACCCATGGTACGCAGATTCGTGGATTGATATTGCGGGCTATGCTAAGCTTGTGGCAGACAGATTGGAGAATAACATTGAACGCTGATGAGATTATAACAGACGAGATGACACTAGAAGAGAAGCTGGCTGCTATTGATGCAGCTATGAATGATGAGCAGGTTAAAGAGGATTTTAATCGCCGCAATGGCCGACCGATAGACGCACCGGTTGATCCAGCGGAGCTAACAATATGTGAGGGTTGCCAGTAATGGAGAAGATGAGGCAACCAGAGATTACAGTATACAGTAAAGAGAACTGTGTACAGTGTAATGCAACATACCGAGCACTTGGGAAAAGGGCACTTGAGTATACGGTGGTTATGCTTGAGGACAATCCAGGACTAGCCGAGCGGTTCAGAGAAGAAGGCTTCATGCAAGCACCGATTGTTGACATTGGCACTGAGAAGTGGTCAGGCTTTAGGCCAGATAAAATAAAGGAGATATAGCTATATGGCAGAGAATAAAAGACCCAAGTTGCTTTGCCTTAAAGGTCTGCCTGCTTCCGGCAAGTCTACATACGCAAAAGAACTAGAGAGCAAAGGTTGGGGTCGCACCAACAAAGACGACATACGCAAATTGGACTTCCCTAACTATGAATTCAAGGATGAGAAAAAAGTTATTGCGATTGAGAACGGCATGATAAGGGCTCATCTATCAGCTGGTAGGAATGTTGTGGTGGACAACACTCACTTTAATCCAAGACATCAGCAACGACTTGAAGCGATCGCAAAAGAGTTTAATGCTGACTTTGAGGTGATGTTTATTGACACGCCACTCGAGGAATGTATCAAACGAAACCGCAAACGTACAGATAGCGTCCCGATGGAAGTAATCCTCAATATGTACAATAAATATATAGCACCATACAAGGAAAAACATGTTAAATATGATGATATGCTGGATGAAGCTATTCTGGTGGATATTGACGGTACTCTTGCTCATATCGATGGCGACAATCCTCGTAATCCCTATGACGCTAGTCGGGCTATGGAAGATGTACTTGACGACGCTGTTTCTGTGGTTGCTTCTATGTGCTACAAACACGGCTATCGTGTCATTATACTCACTGGCCGTCATAGTGGTCATCTGCAGGTTACACAAGACTGGCTCGCTAAAAACGGGGTCAACTACGACGAAATTTATTGCCGTAATGAGGGAGATAAGAGACCAGACTACGTGGTGAAGCAGGAGCTGTTTAATCACCACATAAAAAATAAATATAATATTAAGTTTGTTATTGACGACAGACCGTCGGTTTGCCGTATGTGGCGGTCGTTGGGTCTGAAAGTTTTACAGGTTGGTGATCCACATGTTGAATTTTGATAAGTATGACAGGTATGGTGAGGTTATACGCCCTGGCGATGTTTGTGCGAGGGCGGGCCGTGGAGGCGCTGAGCTTGTTGTTTACAAGGGTCATAGCTGGGGTGCTAAGGGTAGTAAGGGCGAGTTTGGCCGCTTTATTACACCAGATGGGAATCGTAGTATTAAGTATTCTAGTATCGTGTTCGCGTTTGACCCTGTCGGCAATAGACGTTCTAAGGCAAAGCAGGCGACAAAAATAATAAGAGAATTTTATGAGGGAAAATAGGTATGAAGTTTATCAAAGGTTATAAGCTTATCAGTCAGGAAGAACTGTCCAAACTAGAGACAGACGCAGAGGTGCGTGGAGCAAAAGAATCCAAGCAACGGATTGATGAATTAAAGAGGTCAATTGAAAAGAAGAATGGTGAGATTGATCATCTGCGTCAACAACAAGAAGATCTGTGTAAAACAGCGGAGCGTCAGATTGACCGGCTAGAAGCTAAAATCTCTGTGCTTGAGAAAGAACGTGACGACGTCCGAGAGGTTGAGAAGCAGTCACTAAAGAACGCTGACACTGTGGCTATTCTGAACGCAAAAGAGGAAAGTCTTGACAGGAGAGAGAAGTCACTTGACAAGCGTGAAGAGAAGCTAGCTGATGCAGAGGAGACAAAGAAGATGGCTGCATATGCTGATGGCTTAGCTGACGGACTACGCAAAGCTCATGAAATCACTGAGAAAGACCGCGAAAATGCCCTCAAGGTGGCTATGGTGTCCGCAGCGTCTCATACATCACCAGAAACGATGAAGGAGTTAAACAATGTCCACCAACTTACAGCAGGTAATAGCCAGAAGTAGGCTGTCTACATTAGACGGTGATCTACGAGAAGCTGGTGAGCAGATGCTCAGGGACAAGTTCTTCCCAAAGAACAATAGCACTGAGATTGATAGGGATATTTTTGAGGCACTACAGAGAAAGAGCCCACTTGATGAGACCTATCCAGCCATGCACTCTCCTGTCAATAGGGAAGTTAAAAAACTCTTTTATATCTCACACCCCAATCTTATTGCCATTGCAAAGGCTATCAGGAGAGCGAAAGAGGAGCTTGGTTCGTTTAGCCTCAGCTCTATGTGTCTGGTTATGGGTTGGGATTTTTATCAGGAGCTACTAAGAGCAGATAATTGTTATATTAGACATGGCGAAAGAGACATCAGCCTATTGGGCTGCAGGGTTGTTGTAAATGACTCGGGGTTTGTATCCTATTTAGAAGTGGAGCTTTGATATATGAGTAAGAGAGAGTTAACAATTACAATTGCTGAGGACTGTAGGTTTAGTGTTGCTGACGATATAGTACGTGTACAGATGAGAAATATTGCAATAAGAAAGGGAGAGCGCAATGAGCATAACATTCTTTAACCAATGGAGGCAACTATTCCGTCTAGGTTCTATGAATTGGATTGATTTTGATCTTATCAACATCTCATGGGAGATTGATAAGATGACTGAAGATTTTGGAATTGATGTTGCACTATTTGGATTTGGCTTCCATGTCCACTATATCTCCAGGAGAATGCGCAGATATTTCAATAGTGCGATGGAAAGCTGTAAGGACGAAAGTAAGAACCCAGACTTCAGTCTTTGAGATATAAAAATAAGACCCCACTTAATTGTGAGGTCTTTATTTTATTCCTTAATTTTTTATCAGACATCCTTGCGGGCTTCGCCAGCCTTTTTACCAGCAAATCCAGCGGTTGTTATAAGTCCTGAACCAACAAGACCAATCTTGAACACACCATCAGCGATGCCGTCAACTCCACCAGTGACAAAGCCAAGTGCTCCACCAGCAAACGCAGCTAACACAATAAGGCCAGCCTTGCCCCAATGTTTTTCGTTTAGCTCCTGGCCAAGTTTTACTAATGCAATAGCAGCAAGTGATAATATTGATTCCATTTATTTATCTCCTATTTTAAATATGTTCTTCAGAAGCTGTGTAAGCTCCTGTAATAGCTTTTTAACGTCTTGTAGTAAGGTTGTAGTTTCTTTGTCTAAAGACCCCTCAGACGGCTTCTCATGAGCTTGTGGAGGTATAACCTCTGGTTTCTTTTCCACTTCAGGTGCTGGTGCTGGGATTTCAGTAAGAGCGTCTAATGAAATGCCCCAGTCTCGACCACCATCAGTTGAAGATTTACTGCGTAAATAAACCTTACCCTCCCACTCTGTTTGAGTTTTGAAGTCAATATCGGTGCCAGCCTTGATGACAGAACCAACAGGCCTCTTATTAACAAGGTCATAAACATACAGATCAACTGCAGCCCTCATGTGGTGCGGGTTAGCCATTGCAACCCATGTTGGTCGTGTTGGCGCTGGTGCTGGAGCGGGAGCAACCTTATTACGAACATTACCCCAATCGTCGTCTTTACTAACTTCCTTAGTTGCTGCGATTTGGTTTAAGCGATCAAGATTATAATTACCAGGACAATTTGTTGATGTAAATTGTCGGTGTGGCACTAATGGAAGATAACCATATATACTGCGTAACTGAGCTATAACCTCAGCAACAACATCATAATCTTCATCTCGACATCGAGGGTCGCATTCAATTGATATCGTATATGGGTTTGCCGAGTTGGTTGCCCATGATGCGTTTTCCAGGTCAATCAGACAGGCTGCTCGCCTACCTGTTCCTGTGGCCACAATGTGTGCAGAGCTACTACCATTCGGCCGGCATAGCCAGTTAATAACACCCTCGTATGATGGGTTGTTCTCAGGGTTCCCCCACCAATGGATAGCGATGGCTTCAATAGTGCGTGGTCGCCCCCACGTTGCGTATACATCTGCAGCCTCTGTGTAGTTTGGACTGTTCCATTGTGTTTGCCAATTAAATGCCATTATTTGTTCTCCTTTAATTTAGACAGCTCATGTTCTAGAACTGCAATCTTTTTATTCTTTTCGTCTAGTTCGACTAGCAGCGCGTCGAGTCGTGCCTTGGTCTTGCTGTGGTCCTCACGTTCCCTGTTAAGGTCTTCGGTTAGTCTCTCAATTTGACGCTCAAGGTCATCTTTTTCGGTACGTAGTTTACTAATCTCATCGAACAGGAAGTCCACCTGCTGAATCAGGGTTTCAACTTTTTTATCGGTTTCATAGATTTGAGTCACAGACACCGCTTTATCAGCTGCATCACCGTCGGTCTTCTTATCTCTGAAAGCAACGATAAATGTAGCAGCTGCTGTAATGACTAAAGATATGGCAGTAATAACCGCTGCAATGTCTAATTTTACTGCTTCAATCATCGTTATTCCTTGTTTTTGTTTCTGTTTGTAATTGCTGTTTCTGGGTTAATGGGTGGCTCTAGTAGGATAAAGAACGCCCCAAAGGCGAGTATATAGTGTGCTATTATTGTTGATAGCGGCGCTGGAGGTCCGTTACTAAACAGTAGGTCCGTTAACATTCCAGTCCCCATGAGTCCATAAAGAACCACAGATAATCCGATGCCCAGGCGAGCGGTTTTATATGACCACCTGGCCAGGGCCCCAGCAATCATAGCTCCGCACAGCAACCATAGTAGTCCAGTCATCCAGTACGGCAATATGGTACACGCCGCATTGACCATAAATTTCCTGGGATACAGCAATATACTTAAACCGCTAACAAACGAGGCGGTGGCCACACCAACATGCAATCTCCATAGGAGTGCGTGGGTGGCCCTGAGATTGATATGTTTACTCATTCTTCGGTTCTACTCCTATTTTTTTCTTATACGGCTCGCGTTAATGAACACCTGTTGCTCCAACTCTTTCTTTAGCTTTGGAGGAATCTCATCGTGCTTTGAGTAATAGTCAGACAGTGCATCACGCACTTTCTCGTTGTACTCAGTGGCGACCCGCCTTGCCCTGTTTTGATCACCCAGGGTTGCAGCATCACGAGCCTCCTCAAGAGCCTCTTTGCGACCCTTAACCTTTTTAATGGCTGAGTAAAAGTCGTAGTATTGCTGCTTGAGTTCTCGAGTTTCCTGTGAATCAACCTTATCTGCCTGTTTGTCTGACAGCGTTGGGAAGCCATCTTTAATCCATTGACGACCAGCTTCTGTGGTATATTGACCGAATATTGTGGCGTTAATCACGCTGTTTTGGTCCATATCCTGTAGATAGCGAAGCTTACCTTTAGAGTTACGACTTGCGCCTGTGGTTGTTGATTCATAACCCTCGACAGATTTCTTGAGCTGAGTACCAGCTGGAACAATACCAGACCAGTTATCCTCCCAGAATTTATCAAAGCCCTTGCCTTGTAAGGCCTGCATCAACCCAGTCTTGTTCTTGCCATCACCAAACATAAGTTGCACTAATGGTGATCGATAGATACCGTCACCACCCTTAACCTCTTTTCCGGTTAATGCGCCGATGTATGGAGCCACCTGGTCGTAGAACGGTATCCATTCTGTCTCACGCATCCCCATAATAGGCTTTAGTGTTTCGGTTAAAAGCGTTGCTACAGCAGCTGCCGCAACAATATTACCCGTTGCCTTAGCGTTTAGTCTGAGCTTACCATCTGCACCGCGCTCAACCATGCCCTTGGCTGTCCTGGCCATAAAGCCAGCCTGCTTACCGGTAAAGGTTGCAAGTTGTGTCAGGGAGCGAACGCCCTGTCCATTAAAGGCTAATGGCATATCAAGCTTAGATGTCACAAACTGAGTGTCTGTGGTTTTACGGATGGCATAATTTATTGCCTCTTCACCAACAAGGCCCATGCTCTTTGCCTTAGCTTTTGCACCCGCATACGCAGCCGCACGGAAGAATGTGTCAGCAGAGGTCGTTAAAGCAAGTAACGCGTTAGCACCCGCAGAGGCAGCATTAGAGATACGCCCACCAGTGCCACTACCAGCTAATGCTCGTAATTCAGAGCTAACAAGACCGCCGTCAAATATACCACTACCTCGCAGCTCAGCCCTACCAGCCTTAGTGGATAGCATGTGAATACCGTCAACCAAGCCAACACTGGCCCATTTGGTGCCAATACCTGCAATAGAGTTCACAAGCTGTGACGACTGACGTATTGCAGTTGAAACAGACAGACCCATCGTTGCAGCAGCAGAAATCATACGCTGTGTTCCAAGCGCTTGAGCATAGTAGTTTTTTGGCTCACCACCAAACTTCTGAACAGCCCAGTTCACCATCTGGTTAACCATCACCTCGGCGTTACTCTTGTTTTGGCCCTTAACCTGTTTAATATAGTTGTCAAGGAAGTCAGCATATTGGGCTGCATTCTTAACCTCATCTTTAGCAAGTTTTAATTGGACAGACACATCATCAAGCTTCTTTAGCGCTGGCTCGATGGTGAGTTTCTCGTTGAGGCCTGAGGCGTAACTTGTTAGAACCTCCATCACATCACGGCTATACATATCGGAGTTCGTTTCTCGGCTTTTAAGGTTGCCAAAGTTAATGTCTCCACTAGCCTTGACATCTCCAAAGAAATGCTTGTACAACTCTGAATTGTGTTCTTTGATGTGTGGGAAATAAAACTCTTTGAACGTGCGGAATCCCGCCTCATCAAGCAGCTCTTTCTTTTCATCAAGAAATTCTCGGATTAAGGTAGCTGCTTTTTCATTCCCCAGGGATAGCGTACTACGCTTACCCTCAAGGTAATCAACAATCTGGTTGAGTTCTTCCTTGCTCTTTGGCAGAACCTCCTTAATTGCTTTGAGCTTCTCGACATCAGCCTTGTTCATGGCGTTGGCCTTAGCGGTGCCTTTGATTAGCTCAGAGTGAGGATCAAAACCAACATCTCGCAAGCCACCCTTCTCTAGCATCTGTGACGGTGATGTGGCGCGTGAAGCCGCTATTTCTCTATCACTTAGCTTCGCCACCGCATCCTTGGTTTTAGCAATCTGGCTCTCAGATACTATATGAACAACCTTGTCACGCGCCTCAGGAGAGCGCCTCAGCTCTGCTTCTGGATTAGATGAGTTAGCCACACGGCTAAGCTCAGCAGAACCATTGTCGAACCGCTTGGCCTGTTCCAGGTTATTAACCAGCCTTTCTCGCTGAGCCTTAACCTCAACTTCATCTGGAGCCCTGAACTTATCTGGATTATTGGCGATGAGCATGTTTGTGTCATCAACAACCTGCTTGCCCCGCTGGTCTAGTCGGTCTTTAATCTCGTTCCATTGCTTAACCTCTGGAAGGTCCTTTTCACGAACCATCTCTAGCTCGGCTAGGTCATCCTTGTACTGTGCATCAAGCTTTTGTCGCTCTGCTACGTACCGAGGCTCAGGCATTTGCTGAATTTCCTTTAATCGCTCATTGTATGCCCTATCCATATCAAGGTGAGCTTGATTGTATTTTCGGTCATTCATTAACCCATCAAGCATAGTGTTAACCTTACCCTGGTCGTCCATAACTTCCTGCGCGGCTGCCTTGAGTTCAACAGGCATATTTTCATTTGCAAAAATCTGAGAGACATGCTTGATGTCTGGCTTCATCGGTCGTGTCGCAGACTCAGGTATTTTACCATCGTCAAAGTCCTTAAGCGCCTGTTTAGCCCCTTTAATATCATTAGGAAGCCCGTTAGCCTCAAACTCAGCCTTATCCTTTTGGTCAACACGAAACTGGGCTTCATCGCGAAGCTCCTGGTAGCGCTTATAGTCTGCAGCTCTGTCTACGGTGCGTTCACCCGCCTGAAACTGCTCTATCTGCCGAGCCAGCTCGTCGTCGCTAATCTTGGAGAATTGTGTACCAGATGTTGGTGTTGTATTTTCTACATCAACCTTCCCGGCGGCACCGTCAACATTAGCAATATCTCCAGCATCGGCCTTCCCCTTTCCGTCCTTGATACGACCAACACCACGACCAATAGCGTAGCCGCCCATATTGAATGCGCCTTGTGTCACAGCAGACATTAGGCCCTGCTTCGCCCCCTCCTCGAGAGCTTTGCCTAGGTCTCCGGTTTCACCATATGTCTTTGTTGTACCTTTGACAGACTCAAGCCCACCAAATAATGCAGCGTCCTTAGCAGCCGCCTTGGCAGCGTCCTTGGCTGTGACCTTAACAATCTCGCCTGCCGCGTTACGAGCAACAGAAGAGCCGGCTGTAGCCGTAACACCGCCCTTAAGGAGTGACGTCGGATTCGCAAACTGTGTAGCGTCCAAGCCAACCTCAAGGCCCTCGCCCGCTACCCGAGCGAAGTCTTTTGTGTCTCCCTTGCCACTGGCAATCTTGGATGCTGCTTCATCAGCTCCCTTTGTGCCGCTAATGCTTTCGCCACGAATGTCTTTCTGGCTGTGTATTAGGTCGCGTAGCTTTTCGGTTCCTTCAAGGTTCTTGAGACGACGTTGTTGCTTCTCTTTTTCTGAACCACCCTGCAGCTGGTTAGCAGCTTCATCTAGAAGAGCACCACCCTGTACCGCGACATCGGCGACCCTACCGGCGCCCTGTTGCACACCAGCAACCATCTTACTACCCAAATCACCAGCGCCCTCCAGAAGCTTTTGCCCCCAAGATTTCTTGTCCTCTTGCTCCTTCTTACGCTTCTCCTCAGCAACACGCTGACGCTCCTTGGCCTCCTCGACCTTGTTCTTATAATCCTCTTCTTCCTTTTCTATCTCTTCAAGCGACCTTACATTCTTTATTGCGCCACCATAGATTTGCTTAAACAGATCTTCATCCACTGCTATAACTCCTTATCCATAATAATATTTCCAGCCCTTACTGTTAAAATCATTCTGAGCCTCTTCTGGCACATATTTCCAAAACTCCTTGGCGAATTGATGAGTATCTCCACCAGCGAGACGATACGCATCACGCGCCAACTGGAATGCGTTAGCGGAAACACCACCCTTAGAAGCTGCCGCACCAATAATACTCATAGCTGATTCATACGGAGATAGTTTCTTAGGCGCTTTACCTGCTCTAGCAAGTGCATTCTGACTTGCTGTGAAATTACGTTGTATTGCGGCTTGTTGCTCCTGGAACTGACGCTGTTTATCAGCCTCCTTGGCTTGGAACTCCTGTTGTGCAATCATTTGATTCCATGAGTTGAGGTCGCTCTGCTGCTTATCGACACGACCCTGAGCGCTTAGTCGCTGTTCTTTGCCGAGCCCGGCTAGCTCACTCTCAAGGCGCATATCCTCTTCATTCTGCTGGAAGTTTGCCTGCTGTAAACCCGGCAGGAACTTAGTTGATAAATATCGGGCCTGCTCATCCTGTGGTATGCCGCTAAATGAAGCGCCGCGTCCTGTGGCCTGATTATTGATAGCGTTAAAGCCCTCTCCGCGTTCTGCGTATATTCCGGCACGCTGTGCCTCATATTTCTGCGGCAGCGCTGATCGTCTTCGCTCAACTACGCTACGACTTGCAGCATAAGCTGGGTCGAGGTCTGCCATAGCCTGAGCAAGTGTTTGTACTGTTGGTGCTGTTGCCATTTATATTCCTTTTATGACTGTTTGTTCTATTATTACTATAGCATATTGTTGTGATTTTGTCAACAGTTAAATTGTATTTGGTGGTACGATATATACAGAGATTTTCATTTTCCATTTCGCCACTGGAACAGTTAATATCTTAGATGAATTATTAAATATCTTAATAGCTGACCTTACAGAACGCCCTGATTGTAATGCAAATGGAAAAAAATATATACCAACAGGGTTATGTCCACCCGCCTGTGATGTTGAAACCGCAAAGCCGCCTTTTCTTATAGACCCAGGTTGTAAATTGCCTGTTGCGATACTAGAATGCACTTGTGGTAAACTAGGTACAATCCAAGAGGCAACAGGTGTCGAACGTGCATTACCAATATCATGATAATCTCCATAAATCGTCATAGACGCATTTGGAGCAATCTGCACACCTGGTGTAGTGAGTGTTTCCTTGTACGAGTTTAGTAGTCCATTAACGGTATAATCGCTATGAAATATGAAATCATTAGGGTTAATAGCCATATACCCTCCATATCAATTTAGATGGTGTATTAGTCGCACTAGATATAAGTTCGCCCCTATGGTTAATATATGCATTAGAATGTTTAGAAATAACTGTTTCACCCCCCCGTTGTGATTCTTCGTATACCGACCAGTCGTTATCCAGTGTAACCCCTGTCGCCAGAATCTTCTGATCAAAGTCTCCATCAGCAACATTAGTACTGCCAGAGCTAATTCTTGGAGGGTATTGAAAATCACTGTAAAAGATATAGTCTTGTGGATTCGTAATCATATTTTAATACCAACTACCCTATAATAAACTTTAGTTATACCAGGTGGTGCTTGAAGAAATATTCTAATCTTACCTGAGTAAGAACGTGAACTAATGGATAGGTCTGTGCTAGTTCCAGTTCCATATCTTGGAGAATCCTCCGAATACCATGATTGGCCATCGACACTGACCGAAGCCTGAACCAACATTAGCTCTGAGGTATATGGCACCTCGATATCTACGTGGTTGCCGTTTGTACCAGTAGGGTAGACAGTGCTATCCTCTTTTGCGAAAACAACCCTGTCAATCGTCCCCTCTGATAAAAAGTTAAAGTCTGTAGACTGTAGCGCCATATCACTTCTCTAATGCTTCTAGGACATCAACGCCCTTTTTTGAGATAGCCACAACATAGTTGCCTTTGGGCGCACGGCCGATGAGGATGCGGTTTTTACCGTCCTCATCTTTAATGACCTGTGTGCGGTTCTCGGACTCGATTTGCCTGAACATGTCGTTAATTGTCGTGGTTAAGGTTGCCATGTCCATATTTGGTGTCAGTTGAATCGGTGATAGCATATCTACCTCTCAAACGTTATTGTCCACGTCACCTTAAGTGGTGCTTGGTGGCTGTACTTGTTCTGATAGTTAAAGGATATTTTGTTCGGATAGTACTGCGAGAAGCCAATACTGATTGCCTGATCTGTCGCCGCGACATAACACCCCACAATATTTGCAGCGGTGCAACCTGATGGGAACGATATGTCTGTGTGCAGGTATCCGAAGATATTGCCAGCAGCCGTCTGGTCAAATGTACCAGTTCTCGTGTATCGCTTATATCCACCGTAGTCCGTCACCAGCCAACCGTCTTGGTCGTATTCCCGCTTAACGAGAAGTTTGTCGCTTGTGATCGCCTGTGGAGCAATCTTCTCGCGGGTCACCGCCGAGTTCTTGAGATTGGCAGAGTCAATATTGCCGTTAAACTCACCGTAGATTTTACCGAATCTCTCGTTGATAGAGTTAGCAGAAGCCTCCTGTCCGTCCTCTATCTGTGCGTAGCTTATAAGACCCATGAGTAACCTCCTAAAGCCTCTTAGATTTATATGAATATTGTGCGCCAACAAAGGCGACTCGGTTGTTGACACCTCGCCTGGAGACGCGTAGCTGCCAGTAGTATGCGTATCCTGAGTAGCTCTGTCGCTTCGGCTTGAACGACTTGCTGCCTCCATATATAGTGCCGTCACCCCATTTGAACTCGCCCCACTTAGCACCATTGGTTGTCAGCAACTGCTCTTTAACTTTCGGGCTGTCCTCAAAGTCTTTATCCATGGCTAGGTTTATTCTAAATGTGTTATCGACACCCCGCAGGATCGGGTAGAACCTACGTATACGCTTGCGCTGCATAGGGCTCTTCATACTGTCATACTTAAGCCGATACTCAAAGTCTATCGGTGCACCAAGACTGTGATAGTGCTTCTCTGCAAGATATGCTGTGGCTGTTAGCGAACTGAACTCAGCCAACTGGTGGTCGTCATCCGCATCGTTGTAGTACAGCGCACGGTTAACCCATGTATCGGTGTCCAGCATCAACTCCTTTAAGTCCTTATCGTAGACAACGCACAAATCGTTATCAGCAGATCCGCTAGATGACATGTAGAAGCGTACCTGATTCTTCCATATCACCGGAGTGATCTTAGCCTTCTGGTTACATCCATCAAATAGTGGGTTAATGAGGGTAGATAACTTTTGGTCGCTGGAGCCGTTGTAAACATAAAACCCGTCGTCCGAGATAAAGTAGATAGAGTTTTCATCATACACAACGCCCCTTTGACTTATTGCGCCCTTGTTACCGGTTGACTGCCTAAGGGAGAAGCTACCACGGTCATAGCCACTAAGGATGTACTTGTTGTCCTGTGTGAACACAACCAGCGCGTCTTGGAATGACACCAGTGATGTGACGGGGGATCCGTTGTGCGGCCGAGGAACGTACCAGTAACTGACAGACAACCATGCGTGATACCACTGTTCTCTCGATGTGGTTGGTATCCTGCCAGTTGGGTCATAGGCTGGGTTGCCCGGGTTCTCTGAGAACACCAGCTTATTCGGGTCACTCGCCACAACGCCCCATAGCCGGTCTTTGTGCATGATGATGTCTGACAATATCGGCAGCTCTGGGTCTGTTATGTATTCGATACCAGTGTCTATGATGCTAATATCGTCAATGTAGAAGTTGGTGGAATCAGCCTTGAAGTCGACTGTAGTAACGTCGGCTGTAGGAGTGAAGTAGAACTCCATCTTTGTCCATGCCCCCGGGACGGGTCGGCTTGTGCCCTGTAGCACTGCGGAGTTGTTGTTGACTGTTAAGAATATGTTACCGGATGCGGATGAACCCCTCACCCAGTAGCTCATCTTGTAACGCCTATCCTTGAATAGACTCATTGCCAGCGAAACACCTCGCTGCCCGCCAGTAGCAGAAACAAGTAGAGACGCCGGAGCACTTTTGTAGTCTGACACGCTCCTAGCTATCGCCGAACCAGCGATTGCTGTATATCCACCGGTATTAACATCGAAGCTCGAGTTAGGAACGGTGTTCTGCATATTAGCTTCTATTGTTCCGTCCCATGCGGTGAGCTGATCGTGCCCGTTTACCCAGAAAACTTTGTTGTCACCATTGGTGAACCGATACTCATTAGCATGCGGGCTGAGGCCAGATGTAATCTCCACCAAATCACCACTGGCTTCATCGATACGGTACATAGAAGTGCCATATGCCACCAGTGTTGTGTTCTGTCCGTTGTCTCGAGCAAACCGGTAAGCGCCCTTGTCCGTTTCGCTAGGCGCTGAGTAGATTTTATAGTTAAGTGAATACGGCTGATGTTGTAATTGTGACAACGCTGAGTCTGTCTTATACGCCCCACTCCCAGTGGTTGTTGCCGACAGCTTATAGAATCCCTTGCCATCGTCCTGTATATTGATTACAATCCAGTATTTACTGTTTGCATTCAACGCTGGGGCTTGTATGAATCGTGCCGGTAAATACTTAGGTGTTTTGCCGATGTCGCCACCCTGTATCGAAGACTCTGCTAGTAGCCGACCCGGCTTGCCTTTGTCATCAGTATATACACTAACCATGAGCGGCCCTATAGCACCACCATCATTTGAAACATTAAGCTCAACGGTCGTGAGGCGCTCTGTACGCGACGCTATGAATTGAATGGCATGAACACCCAGAATTGCACCAACGTCCACGAGAGAAGCTCCTGTGGAGTCAGAGAGACCATCTAGCAGTGTTTCTCGTAGTTGCTTGGTGTAATACCCCGGCCCCTTGCGTGAACTAACTGCCACCCGTCGGTCGTCACTCTGTTGTGCGTATAGGCGGAAGTTTTTGGAGTATGGTGTATGCCCATTGCTGATAAGGTCAACCGGTGTGACCATATCAAGCCCACGCAGGTCAAGCACGGATGACATTAGTTCTTTTCTCGCCATTTATTTATGTCCTTATTTGTCTATTCTTCATTATAATCGGGCCGTCTGCCTCACGGTAGCCGTACCTATTAACCAGCTGTGACAGGATGTTCTGATACTGCCCCTCAACGGCGTTACCGAGATCGAAGTCCTCGTTTCTGTCTAGGATGCGTTTATATGCACCCAGTACAAGCAGCTCCTCGAATTCCTCCGGGAGCTCAGGGACGTCGGTGTCCTGCTCTAGCCGCTTCGGCTTCTTAATGTAATACATCGTCATCGTGTATTCTTTGTCTGTTGGCGCAGACAACAGAATGTTGTTTGAGTACAATGCCCACATACCCGGGGCAGACGCTGGCGCATTCGCCACATCGGGATTCCGCTGGATGAACTCACGCCACCGGACCTGCATCTTGCTAAAGCCGGGGACACCGGCTAGTGTCTGTGATTGCATCAGCGCCAAATCATCCGGCAGCTGAAACATCGAAGCGCCGGCCGGGATAGTTCCCTGAAATATCTTCTCCTGAAACGGCAGTTCAAACTGGTTATATATGTTGCGCAGTGTGTCGTTGATAAAGTTATCAACCACCTCCGGTTCAAACTCATCGTCATCGAGCTTATCAACCAGAACACGCTTTCTTATTCCTGCTAAATTATATGCCATGTCCTAACCTACAGTGGTATCACTGTTATCTTTCTATTAAAGAAATTTGCACGTCCGCCAATAGACTTGTGCATAACTGTAAACACATTTCTGCCGGGACTAAGCTGTGTAACCGGGAATATTCCCGTTGACGTGGTTGCGAAGTTAATCTGACGTGAGTCGATGGCATTTGCGTCTGACGCGGGTACATTCGAATTCCCCGTGATAGCGAAGCCTGTCATCGACGGGTAAGCGTTATTATATTGACCGGACTGCAGAATAACTAAACACATGCCAGAGTCGCCTATTTCCGCGGTTACGCTTAGTGGTGTTGGCAGCTGGGCCCAATCATTGGAGGCCAACGCATGGTCGGCGAATGCGTATGCAGTTGCGATATTGTGCATCGGTGAGAATATATCGACATATCTCTTAACGGCACGTTGTGTCGGAAACAGTAAGTCATCGTGACCAAGCTTATCGTTGATGCTCTTATTGGCAGTGTCCTCTTTTGCATTTAGTGCTGTGCGCTGTGGGCCTGAAACCGGCTTGTTTACGTCACTTGTGTTATCAACATTGGGCAGACCAACGGCGACCTTATTAAGTGCTTGCCATGTCTTATCCCCTCGCCAATATTGTGCAGAATGACCAGCCGCTATCCGAGGCTCCTTGTTGGCGAGTCCAGGAACCGTTGGTGTATCGGCACTGCCGCCCAGATCACCAGATAGCCTGATAATGCCCTTGGTAGTGGACGTTGCATCCGACGGTGCTGAGCTAGGTACATTCTTGAGCTTAGAGTCAACCTCGCTCTTTGAGTATGTTTCTGACTTTGTATACGTCGTCGCTTTATCTGCTTTCTGGTTAAGTGATAAAGTAGTCTCGTCCTTGAACGCAACCTCTTTAGCCTTAGTACTGGGGTCGTACACAGACTTGATCATATCACCAGCACCAGCTGGGGTCTTCCACGAAAAGTCATAGTCTGCATTTGAGTTCTTGACTAGTTGCTGCCCAGCGCCACCGCCCCTAGGGACGCTAACACCGTCTTTACCTGCAGGTCCTGCTGGGCCAGGATTTCCTTGCTTACCAGGTGCGCCCTGACGACCATCGATTCCCCGTTCTCCCGGGTCACCCTTCGGCCCTCTTGCTAATGTGGCCAGTGTTGCGACAGCCATTGAATAATTATCGAGATGCCCGGCGTCGTCCTTGTCTATGATCGGGAGTCTAGCTTCCGATGTTAGTGAGTCTTTTGATGGTAGACTGCTAATCGGTCTTGATTTTATACCTGCCATAATACTCCAGTTTCTATAATAACTTGTTTCATAAATATAGTGTCTTCTATCTCACGCTCCGACCTTAGCAATGTGTCACCATCCTCCAGCGAGAACAGAACTTCATCATTGTATGCTAGCATGGTGCCGGCGAGATAGTCGAATTCGCCGCTCTCTACTGCGGCTGGCTTTAATAAATCCATCTGCTCTCCTTACAATAAAAGCCCCCTCCCTTTGTGTTAGAGAGGAGGCCATCTATTTTAACCACCCAAACTAGGCAGTTCGTTTAATAACAACACCGTGGTCAGGGCGGAGGACCTTAACGCCGAACAGCTCTGAAGCAACAACGTCATCTTGGCCCTTTTTGTAGTCACGACCGAACTCAATCATTGGAACACTCTGGGTTGCACCGATGATTGCAGAGCGGTGGAACATCAGGAATTGGTAAGCAGGTTTAACACCACTATCTTTTCCGATAGTATTAGTCACGTAAACAGGCATACCGTAAATCTCACCAACGAATCCATTCTTGCTCTTGACAAGACCACTCTCACCAACTTCTTTGTAAGCGGTAAACTGAGGGATCTTGCGCAGGTCAGCACGACCAATACCGTTAACAACGATGAAGCGGTCGTCCTCTGGCACGTTCTTCATGTCAAGAACAGCAGCAGCATCAACAATCTTTTCAAAGGTCAATGCAGCACCTGAATCAATCGGAGCGTTCGTAAATCCAGCAACGGCTTTCTTAAACACCTCAGCATCCTTAGCACGGTCAAGCCAGCGACTTAGTCGAGCCTGAACAGGTGAACGCAATTCATACGCACTCTGTGCTTTCAGGGCGTCTTGGATACCGACACCGTGACGGATGTAGCGATCGATGAGCAAGTCAACAGTCGTTACATCAAGGTTGTCAATTTTTACGTCAGTACCGACGGTGTAGTTAGTAGCATAATCTGCGTCAACTTCGCCGATGAATGGGATGTGTAGCGTGTCACCCTTGCTTGAGATTTCGCCACTGTAGCGAGAATCAATCAGTTGCCACAGCACTAAGTTGTCAAGACGGTTGTCAGCGAGCTCTTTGGACCACAACTCAGGAACAAGTCGCTCAGAGAAACCGACATCAGTAGTACTACCAACAGCACCAGTGCCGACGGTAGGTTGAATTTGGTTTGCAGCCATTTTGTTTATTTCTTTCTTTTTATATTATTTAATAGTTTATCACTAGCGTAAGCCAGCCTCCTGAAGAAGCTTGATATGCTCTGGGTCTCGCGGATTGTACACATTCGTGAGCCACTCAGCAGTAATCTGTGGCTTCTTAGGTTGGCCACCCTGCACAGCGTGGGATTGTGGAGCCCCACCTTGCAGTTGCTTGTTAATAGATTCCCGCTCCTCTCGGCGAATTGCTTCAACGTCAACGCTTGCGTTGGTGTTCGCACCAGACCGTAGGCGGGCCATGTCGTATAGCGTATCTAAATCACGTGAGAGGGTCTTGGCATACATTCTAGCTTGTTCTTCTCCAAACTGTGGTGTAAGCTCTGCGACTTTCTCGTTAAGTATCTCAACCATCACAGGCTCTAGGGATCTATCACGATTTTCACCCTGCCAGAATTGATTGACACGGTTTTCGTATTTAAGATTCTCGACTTCTGCTTTTAAGCTTCCGTCGCCCAGATCCTCTGTTGCTTCAGAGATACTTTTATTGGATGTAGCATTACGATATGCCCTCTGGTTGTCGTGGGCGAGTTTCAGGGCACGCTTGACGTCATCGCTAGCAGTTTCAAGGTCAAAGCCTTGAGCTTTAGCGAATTTAGCAAGACCGTCATCAGCTTGAGTAGTGCCGCCCTGTTCATATGTTTGTTTTTGTGTTTCAGTGTTTTGCTGGGCGGTGTCTTCTGATACTGACCCTTGCGATTGCTCACGAGAGTTAGCATCCTGATTCGATTGTTCCGCCGATTGTAGTTGTTCAGTCATTTGTCCAGTAGGCTCATTAGAGGCTGGCGATTGGTCAACGCCCTCGGTAGGGGAATTATTCATCTAGGATACTCCTTTGGTTTAGTAATCTATTATTTCTGTGATTGTGCAACGTTGGGTGTTGTAAAATCCTCAACGTACGTTTTTACTATATCACATCCGACGCTTCTTTGCAATAGGTAAGCGTACTTTTCTGGTTCAAAATCTAATTGCAAGTCTTCCTTACCGTTAAATGTAGGTACATGACGATACACCTCAATTGGCCCTGAGGCCATCACAGAGTGCACTTCCTTTTGCAATTCGATGAATTCTATGAACCTTTGATAGGCAAGGGTCTTAGAAAACCCCTGCCATTCGTTACGAATTTGTTCATATTCTGATAAAGCTTTATCAGCCATTCTTACTCCTTATCTCGGCCGTGAACTGGCATGTAGCGTTGTGCTAGGTTGGTCAGCCCGTATCCGCCTTATGTTGTTTTGCGATGTGTCTGCTCCGCCACCGCCCTGTGTGCCACTCTGCTGTCGTAGACGAGCAGGGGATAACTGTCCTGATGGAGACCCCCCACTATCACCAGACATCAGTGCCATAGCACCAGGCGTCATCACGGTGTCAGCTTGTGTTAATGACGGGTCAACAGGTTGGCCATCTGGTCCCATAACAGGCTGCGGCGCCGTAAGCATCTCTTCAATATCATCATCAGATAGGAACTTACCAAACAGAACTTTATATTGCTGACGCAAGAATGCTTCCTGGTTAACGAGTGGATTACCCAGGCTGAACTGTGCGGCGACCTGCATAGCCTGTGACAAGGCGGCAGTTTCTGCGTCCATAGTGGCCTCTAGGACAACACGTGGCTCATATTCGCCCTGGTATGTCCCTGGGTTATATGTCTGCCATTCCACACCCTTTTTACCAACGATACGTACAGCGGTCTGTGTATCAACAAAGATCTGAATCATCTTGTAGATAATACGAGCTAGCTGTGCAAATCCCTCGTCCTCTAAGTTCTGAACCTTTGTTGTAAAGCGCATAGAGGCCTGCTGCAACTGAGCCTGAACCTCTGTGGCGGTTGTGCGGCTAAACTTCTGGGCAACACCCTGCACGGCTGCATCAGCACCAGTTGCATTGCGCATTTGCTGACGTAGGCGTTCGATCTCACCGTCTGCCGATGGACTGATGTCATTCTTTTCAATAGGCGACAATGCACCCTTTGGAATTGGGAACACAGCACCCGGACTTGATTCAATCTGCTCTGCCATATGTTTGAACCGAGGGTCAATCTGCCACATATTATTTAATACATAGGCAACATTGTCTCGTTTCTGACTTGCAGTGTCGTTAAGAGCCTCCTGCGTCGGTAGGATAACCTCAACATCACCACGTGCAAAGAACAGACTAGAATCGACATAGTTACGCAAAATAGCAAACGGCAAGAATCCCTTTATCTCTGGCACCTTGTGTTTGCCCTTGATTGCCTGGCCATCAATCTCCACCTCGGTGTCGATAGTCTGTTCCTCCTTATGATATGGATTCTCACCATCATAGATAACTGTGCCGCGGTTAGCAATCATAACCTTGCGATATCGTGTGTAGTAGGTGATAACCTCAACCTGCTCAGATATCGCATCCCTACCAAACGTTGAACCAATAAACAATTCCTTGCGGTCTTTATCTGTTTTGTCATTTTGGGAACCAGCAGAAACGGCGTCTAAGTTCTTATATTTGCCCCTGACCTTACCAGTGGTTGGGTCAACCTCTTTTTCCTCTTTAAGCTGTTTAAGGCTAGTAAGGAAGCGGTAACCTGCGTAGCGTGGATATCCTGGCTCTTCTGGTCGATTCATGTGAGTTGCTGCTGGATCAACAAAGAAGTCTGATAATGGGATATTTTGAATTAACGGTTTACCATCTTTCCAACTAACCATGAATATACCGTTACCGTAAACAATCATATCACCGACCCAGTTCAGCATCTTCTCGGTCATATTATTGCAGGACCAGTAAAAGTCAACTAAGGCGTTAAGTGTGGTGGTATCCTGCTCTTGCTCTTCAGTTAATGGTAGATATTTGAACTTAGGTTTTGTACCCGCGATGGCAGCTTTCAAACTCTCCACAATAGCAAAGGTTTCTGGTACGAACTCATTAGCCACACCAACATAACCCTGCCTTGTCCTGATACTGTTATAGGCCTTGAAGCACTCAGACCAAACACCCTCATATCTATTTGAGATGTAGGCACGTGCCTTGCCGAAGTCTTTCATAACCTCAGCAAGAACATTCTCGTCTTTTTTAGCCTGGTCTGCAGGTGTGAGTTTCGGTGTGCTGTTTTTATTTTGTTTGCTCATTTATTTATCACTTTACTCTTTTTAGTTTTCTTCACAACGTTAAGCCCATGTACATCGTTGTCCCCCCATGGGAATAACTGAAATGCGATAGCCTTAGCCATCACTGTGTCATCATGCTCACCCTCTTCTGCGTTCATGCGCCCCCGGTCATCCCGGACAAACGCAAATGCCTCATTGATAAACACTGTATCAAGGTCCTTGTTTATCCTCTCACGAACAATCTTGATAAGGTCGTCAATCATAATCCTCTTAGTGCGGACATCTGTCTTCCAACCAAGGTTAGATGTTGGCTCTTCAAAGTCCTCGTCGTACCCCTTGTCCCGCTTATAAAGGTTGGTGTAGAACGTGTCTCTTAACTTCTGGATCGTTGTGAGACCATGGTTGTTAACCTCGACACCCACTAAGGCATAGTTGTAATAGGCTCCGAGTGCACCAACGATTTCTCCGAACTTGTCCGGATCGATGTGCCCCCGCCACCTTGCAACCGTTTGCATTGTGGAGACGTCAACCACCTCTGCCACAGAATAGTCGCCTCTTTTGAGACCCTCTGCGACGTCCCCGCCGATGACATACTCATGTCCAGGCTTTGGGTGGACCCATATTTTGAGCGGAGCTTTGTATGTAAAATCTTCTGGTTTTTCGTTTGGTTCGAAAGGAACTCTTTCCAGTGTGTATTGCTCATGTAGCTCTCCTGGGATTAGCTTGTAATATTCTGTCTCCTCAACCGGCTGAGCATCTTTTTCCATCTCCTGTAAGGACAATGTGTTAAAGACGTTCTTACCCGAGGCGATAAATGCCTCTTGCCAGGTGCTTGGATACTCCTGAGGTAGACGCTCTGGCGTTGATTCAAAGTTCTTAGCCTTGCGTCGATAGAAATGAATCTTCGCCGGGATGTGCGCAGGGTCAACATGAATCGTCTGGCCTGCAACGGTGTGTCCTTTCTTCATAAGATCAATAAGGAAATCCTCATACTCTGTCGTTTTTCCCAGCGGGACATCAAAGTCACGCTCATAGGTGTCTAGTATCCACCAAGGGAAAAAGAATGGTTCAAAGTTGTTGAGGCCCTTGACAGCAGCAACAAACTCTTTGTGAAAGTAATTACCTCTACCCTTTGCTGTGCTTTCCAGAAACATCATAGACGGCTTATCCATAACCTCTTCGTCAGGAACGGTCTCAAGCAGGGACGCAACAAGGTCCTCACCATTCTCCCATTCCCCCAGCTCTGAATTCGATATAACCCCAATCGGCGTCTCGAAATTATGGTCAGGATGGTCTACCTCTATATCTATAACATCGGCAAGCTCATATGGCGTGAGAGACTTAATTCTCACATACAAGGCGCCATCGACCCACTTATACTTGCGTATATGCGGCTTTAACACACCATCGTTAAAGTCATTGATGTAGGTTTTCTTACAGTTGCGCCCATAATACTGACCAGCCTCGCGAGTACTAAGGCCGCCATGGCGACCAAGCATATCTCCGATACGATTGATATTTCTGGCTATCCTCTCGTGCACAGATGTTGCAGACACTCTATCGTGCTGCGTCTTGCTCCCGTCACCGTCAAGATAACCCTGAAGCAGCCCCTCGAAGTATTCCTTATTGCCGAATAGAGGTATATGCTTGTTTTCTGTCCGACCATACAGATCGTTCATTAGATGCGCCATATAAGTATCGTAACAATGCGTCATACCGCGATTGCCAGAAAACTCATCGCGGGTGTTGGCAAAGAACGACCTAATGTGCTCAATGTAGTGCTCATCTTTATGATACGCAAAAGTTAGCTGGTTTAGGTACTTACCAGATTTCTTGATATGTCCCTCGGCTAGGTAATAGCCAGCGAGGTAGCCAAAGTCGTAATCCAAATCAATTGTCCTGGTGATAGAAACGCTGGTGCCGCCATTCTGTGACCGCTTAGGGGTCTCGTAAGAGTAATCTATGGAGTACAGCTCCCTAAAGTGGTAGTCCGGTTTACGAACCCAGTCGTTTGTTGTTAGATCACTGACGCACTTATATCCATCAATAGTTAGCACTTTATGCTCTGCCGTCAGATAAACAGGCTCGTTGCTGCCCCACACCCTGACTGCTATTGTGTCTTTTGTGCCTGGGTAAAACTTGCGCTTAACTGGAGCAATTGCGCCAGAGCTCGTAAAGACCAAATCACCAACCTTAATGTCGCCAGCAGTTGTCGAACTACCGTCTGCCAATATAATAGGACTATCAGGGTGCATACAAGCATGAAGCAGGTTAATGGTGTCTGAACGTCCTGCAGCCTTGTTTCCAGCTGTGGCAGTCTTGATAGAGCTGCCCAGACCGACCTGTTTGCCGGTGTCGTCAAATCGCTCAAACGACAAGTCTGTTCGGGTATTGTATCTAACCGACGGCTTAAATAGCGGATTGGTGTTATCATAATACCTGCGGAACATCATGTACAGGTTCTTGGAAGAGCTCTCTTCGTGTCCAATAATCACTGAGTTGATGTTCTTGTTTGTTGATGTCCACCAATAAATAATAGCCTCTACGGCCGTACTTAAGCCCATCTGACGGGCTTTTAGGATAATAGCCTTAACTGGCCGCTTCTCCTTGATACAAAGCAATACATAGTCGATAAGCACCCTCTGGGGCGTATTCGGCACAAATGGAATAATCCGAGAATGCTTATCTTTAATCTTCAGGTTGTTTTTACAATATCTATAGAAGTCTTTACGAATCTCAAGAATTTTATCCAGCTGTTCCTTATTAAGCTGTAGGTTCTCCATCGACTTCGTTTTCCTCTTTATATTTACGCAATAACAAGTTAATCAATTTTGACTTGTTCTTGAGGCCATCGTAGAATTCCTTATTCTCTGGCCACAGATAAATCTGTCGTTTATTCTGGTTATACATATCATTCCTCACTCTTCATTGTTTTATTTACAACATCGACCTCATGCACCTCTAACGGTGAGAAATCAATTGCTAGCTTCTTCCCGTACGCTGGACGCACAGGAGCGGCGCCACGGCCACGAGACACACTCTCAAACTCCATCCAGGCACGCTTCTTATAAGCCTTGATAAGCCTGTTGCGGAAGCTCTTACTATTCCCCGCAAAGCGTTCATTAACCAGCCGCTTAAACTCACCAATACCAAGTTGTGTTGGTATATGATGAATAGGTCTGGTCAATTCTAATGCAGCTTCTAGTCGTTCTTCAAACATATCAGCCATCTAGCTCACCATAGCGATGCTCATCAACGGCCTGGATAAGGCGACCAATCTCGGTCTCAATATCCTCATCAGCTGTGACAACAACACCGACCTTTTTATCTCCATCGGTCACAACTAAGTGAACTCCGTAGCCGTATTGCTCCGTGTACCAATCATATTTACGAATCAGCGATGAGGCAACCTTTTGTACATCAGCCTCTTGTAAAACCTGTTCCATATCATCCTCTCTTTTATTATTCTAATTCTTGTAATGCCTGTTCCAGCCCCACATGAGCTGTGACCTGCTTTTGCACAAACATACCCTGGTCTGTACCCAACAGCTTAGCCGCTGCTATCCTATCACTTGCCTTTTCATATTTAGATAAAGCGATGTCCTCTAAGATAGACCTAATATGCTCAACATTCATTGTTCGCATAATTGCCTTAGCACTCTTAACCCATTGTAGGGCCAGGGAATTGCTCATAATATTCCGAGCATAACTTTCACTATACCCGGCCTTGATCGCTGCCTGGTAAGAGTTAGCATAGGTCTCTTCTTCATTGGGGTCCATGTAGTAGCGTAGCCAGTCAAGCTGTTGTTTTGAAGCCGTCCATTGGTTTGGCTGAACCGGAGTTCCATCCTCTCTGGTTGCCAAGACCTCGCGCTTACTAAACTTTTTGCCTTTTTTCTTGCCCATGATATAACTATAGCACACTTTATTCATTCTGTCAATACTTTTGTGTTATTTTATACAACATTTTTTAGCAGTGGATGTTACCCCCCCTATGATGTATGGATGTTTCAATAGTATGGGTAGTATATTTTTACTCCGGTGCTGTGTATGGACATTTGGTTAATATGGGTGATGTATTTTTAGGTCGGTCCTCACCTGTCCCCCCGTATCACACACTCACCACGTCAAGGCGTCGCCTACCATACCCCACCCATCGTCATTATTACAACATTGTAAAAAAAACAACACAAAAATTACAACATTATAAACACTACAACATACGCCGTATATGTTATGTTGTGTATATTACAACAATAAATGTATGTATTGTAGCGTTGTAATGTGTAGATGATAAAAAAACGCGTATAATAAAAACGTAAAAAACATAATAAAAACACAAAAAACACAAAAAAAGACAATAAAAACAAAAGAACATAATATCTTAATAACGCTATAATGTTATATCTCTTATCTATAGAATACATTATATTATCGTTTATTATACTATATACGCGCTATAGCCAACGCTGCTAGATATCGCCGATTTTTTACCCCTATTGACAAACACTATTTTTGTTGTAAAATATACATTGTGCTTATTGCATAAAAAAAGTCATAAAAAAGTTATAAAAGTATTGCAATTTTATAACAGCCTTGCTATAATAAGAACATAGCAAAAGGCTAGAAAACTTTACAATCAAATTATCAGCTTGTGATGAAAACACAAGTAAAACTAAACAAGGTTGAAATTAATCTGATAAAATGGTTGCAAATTTACAAGCACTATGCTATAATGAATACATAACGATAAGCAAGCAAGCGAAACTCTTGCAAGATAATCAACTAATAGGGCTTAAAGTTATGACGAATGCTAGGCTAATAGATACCGCCGATTTTTGGCAGGTACAAGGCTTATAAACCCAGACACCAAAGCCAGCCACTAGTGAGACAGGCTATTGCTAGATATGCAAAAAGCCTAACGACGTGGGGGATATGCAAGGTTAGGTGTGTACTTTAACAATTCAAAAGTTTATACATGCTGACAAGCCCTGAAACTGGGCGGGGTGTATAACGATTACGATTATAGCTTGGGGGCTTGACAAGATTAAGCCCCTTGTGCTACAATGGTAGCATAACAATAATAAGAAGGAAGGATAATATGAAACTATTCACAATCACGGCTACACCGTATCATATACGAAATAAGCGCGAAAAAAATGAGTCACTAGTAGCTTGTTACCCTAGTAATGTAAGTGAAATACTTGCTAAGCATGGGATAGATGGATTCACAATGTACCAGGTTATGGGATACTGGAAGGGTAGGGGTGAGCCGAGTTTTAAGATTGAAATTGCTATTGACAGTGACTCAGAGAAGGTGTATACTGTAGCTAGGGAATTACGACAAATGTACAATCAGGATGCTGTTATGCTAACCCTACCTGATAACACGGTAAAATTTATAGAGGATTAAGGGGGGGTGTAGTATAAAATTAAGCACGGCTGAATATATAGCACTAGTATTAACAATTAACAGTAAGGAGTTATAAAATGACTAAGGCTGAACGGATAAAAGCATACAATGATCTATACCCAGGATTTAATATCACGGGCATCAAGAAGATGACAGAGGATGAAATTGAATCACGTATTCAATGGGGTGGGCGATCACTCAGGGATGTATACAAACGCCCTAGCTATGCTAAGCTTGAAGCGTATGATGACTTGATTGAACAGTACCGCCCTAAGAGTGTACTAGCGATTCAAGGCAATAGCCAATCATTTTCAGTGCTATTGGTGGCGTGGAATGGCGATACGCTACATATCACTAAGGATAATAACTATCTGGTGGAGAGGGTATAAGATGAGTAAAGTATTTAAGGTAGAATTTAGCTATACAGTATATGGTGTAGCACAACACATTGAAGCTGATACGCAAGAAGAGGCTGAGAAGTGGCTATTCGATGAACTATCACTTAATGGCATCGGTGAGTTTACGGAGGAGAATGCCCAATTTGAAGCAGAGGTGACTGATCGTGAATATAACACTCAGAATGCGAAGGAGATTGAATAATGGCAACAAACAACTTTACAAGCGTAAACCCCACGGGGATATATGCTATAGATCTACTGAATGACGAAGGGGCGCAAGATGACATTGACTTTATTCACGAAAATGTTATACGTGAACTACAGGGGATGGGACTTGACACCCGTGAACAAGATTGCCTAGGTAGTCAAGAGGGATGGCTATTCGGTATGGTGTACGGGGTTGACAATGGCAACTATGAGTATGTAACTGTTGAACTACAGACGCGCAATGGATACTATGAAGGCGCGAACCTTGATTATGTAGTGGGATATCTGGTGGATGGTGTTGAGTATGACGATGAGTCACTAGAGGAGGCTTATGTATTTAATAAGCGTAAACAGGATTATGTTGAAATATCTAAAACACGGGTGAATAGACTAAGAACACAAGCACGGGCTATTGTCAAGAAGATTGATAAGGTATATAGCAATAACACGACAGTGCTACACAAGGTTGGTCAGTTTAATAACGGAGAGGCGATATACGAGAGTGTATAAATATAAGCTAATGTTTAAAATACCACAGTGGTTGACACAAGAGTTGACACGTGCTAGAATAACATTTAACCTAGATAAGAAGGGATTATAGAAATGAGTAAGCGCGAGAAGGTGATTCTAGCGGTGGTACTAGTGGTGACGGCGGTGGCGGTTTATATCGACCACCAAAGCACCCAGGAATGTTTGAAACGTGGCGGGGCGGAATTGGTCTGCTATGGTATAAAAGGATAGAAGAGAAGAAGAGAAGGAGTAAAGAAGTGAGTAAAATTAAAATGCCATCAGTTAGCGAGCTTATGCGACGATTTGAGGCTAAACACGGATACGAGCCAACCGCTGAGGAATTGAGCGACGCGTGGTTTAGTGGTGAATTAGACACGCCAATCAAAAATAATGAGAAGCGTTTGAACAATGCAAGCTACCTCTATCTTAATAAAGTGAAAAAAAGGCTATTCAGCGGGTTAGGGTTCTATCCTGGCGACCGTAAAATAGTAGAGATATACCTAGCGGGCGATTTAAGTCTGTCTGATGATGAGGAGGACGCTATTATTGAGCTAGCAGAACTAGAGGGAATGAGATAATGGAATAATAGGAGGAATTGAGATGAATATCGAAGATATCGCCAAAGATATGGCGCGGGATGGGTATAACCAAAAAGATGACGGGGCTAATAACAGAGCACTGAAGGAATACCTACAGACGCAAGCGGGACTGAAGGACTATAAAGAGTGGATAACGTCTATGCTTGAGGCGCGATACAACAGCGAGGACGTGGAGGAAGCACTGAAAAATTGCACGATGGCGGACTGGCTGGACGATATGCTAAACACGCCAGAGGATCCTCTTGCTAGGGATATCCTAGACGACTGGCGTGATAAAGAGATTGCAGCGTGGACACGGATATTAGAAGTGTTAAAGAGTACACACGACAAGGTCAAGGAAGCAGCAGAAGACCCAGACGACAAGTACTACCTGGAGCTATCAAAAAACCTGGGCACGCTTTACGTGATGGACAACGATGATTATAGCGTGGTTGAGGCGTATGACCTCTGGGCGATTCAGGGCAAGCTAGAAAAGCAAGGCGACTGGACAGAGGCGGATTATTGGGATATTAAAGATGTAGTAAGGTAATTTACATTTTTCTATTGACTACAAATGCATAGTGTGCTAAGATAGAAGCATAACATAAGAAAGGGTTATAGTGAAAGTATATATAGAAGAAATCGAAGAACTAAGTGCCCACGGGGTTACAACGTACAGTTTAGTACAGGGTATGAATGTGTACCATGCAGATGTACGGGCGAGTGGCATCGAGATTGTATCACGCAATATGGATACAGGCGAGAGTACGCCACTTGGCAACAACAGCGAAAAATATAAAGAACTGGTTAGGGCACTAGTGCCTGAACTATATAAGGAGAAATAAGATGACAAAACGACCAAATAAACTAGGACGTATCGAGGGTGAACATAAGGTGCGTTGGTACAAGAAAACTAACTGGAGAGTGATTGGCAAAACCGTATTGGCGGTTGGGCTGGTTGCACTTGGTGTACTAGGTACGCTACAATACCAGAAGATTATTAACAACATTAAAGCCGAAGGAGTAGCTGAGTACAAGCTTACCTGTGAGAAATTCACTGACAAGGATAAGAAGGTCACTTGGCTAGAGTGTGATGAGTAACTTAAGCGAAGAAACTTTAGAAAAGATACAGGCGGATACTATGGGACAAGAGAACGAAGCAGCACTAGATGCAGCATACGAAGATGGGCTACAAGCCGGACGTGAAGAGATGGAGCTAGAGATGCTAGACCAAATCGATGAAGCACGTAAAGAAGGCTACGACGAAGGGTACGCTGAGGCACTTGAAAATGCTATTAAGGCAATGGAGGGACTACAGTAATGAGCAGTTTTGATGAAGACATCAAGGCGATGCGCAAACAGGTAACCGCTGAGGTTATTTACACAATCAATTCAGACCCCAAGCTATACAACCAGCTAAAGGATATCAAGGCGGGTAAGGAAATGAAAGCAGCGGTGTACGCTTATGCGGAGGAACACGGCGAATTCGGGCCTGTGTTTGAAGCCGAGCTGTATGTGCTAAATCGCAACGACTGGAAAGCTGTTGTGGAGGGTGTCTAGTGAAAATAAGGAAAACGCAGCCATCCCGCCTAGTGTTGGGCGGGGTGATAGCTACACTATATGTAGTGGTGGTTGTAATATTATGGCACTATGTCATATACGGATAGGGTAAAAATAGAAAAAAGTGCTATAAAATTGCAAAAAACTATTGACAAATTAAGACAAGTGTGCTAATATGGATAGTATGAGGCAAGTACTCGGACGAGTCGAAGCCTCAAACATCAAGTCTAATGTGGGTGTCCGTCTGACCCATTGCAAAATCTCAGACGAGGGTAAATCTTCTATATGACGAAACTTCCGCTCTGACGTGGGACTGTCAACGGAGACGCTGGTGCACTGAAAGGTGTTTTATGTCACAAATATAGGAGGAAAACCACTTGAAATAATCGTAAGGACGGGATGCCTTGAATAAGGTCTGTAGCGTGTTGGCGACAGCTTGCGATGCGTTTGGTGATTAGATGGTTGGAGGCTATAATTCCCTGGGCGGTTCACCAGCGGGATAAAGTCCCTTATACCCAAAAATAGTTAGAGAAAGGATTACATGAGGTTATATAAGCTTTTAAAGGATACACCAACAATCAAGGCTGGGACTATATTCAGGGAGGTTGTTAGTGACTTTGATGGGGCAAGGGAGCTGGCGCGGGTTACGCCAATTGGGGCTAAAACCAACCCGCAATGGACTATTCAGGATATAAATAATTTTGATGAGTGGTTCGAGGAAATCGAAGAGCCGACAGACAGTATTCACTGGAAGCCTAAAATAGGTGATAGGTTTTGGACGTCAGGCAATACGAGTGTTTATTCTCAAATCTGGAAAGATGACGAATTTGACAGAAGCTGTTACGAATCAGGTAAGGTATACAAAACTAAGGAAGAATGTGAAAAAGCCTATAAGCGTGAACTAGCCGAAGTAAGACTACGTCGGACATCAACATTTAAGCCAGATTTTGAGAATGATAGAGGTGGCTGGGTTGTGTGCCATTACCGCGGAAGATTAGACTGCATAAAAACCTATAGCTGCGATAGTGGCGAGCTTGTACGTTACGAAACTATGAAAGACGCTGAAAAATCTATTAAAGAAAACGAGCAGGATTGGAAGATTTATTTTGGAATAAAGGAGGAAGAATGAAAGAATTTAGTATTCCAGTAAAAATAACTTTAGACTGTTATTTATCGGTGAAAGCTAATAATCAAGACGAGGCTTACGAAGTCGCTGATGATACTATGTACTGGGCATACCAAAATGGCGCACCAGAGCAACACAAGGACTTATCTATCCTAGACTGTGAGATAGCAGTGGATGGTGAAGATATAGATTTAGACGAGTGGAGAGACCCGTCAGATACAGATGAAAGCTAAATGTACCCTACGGGGGTAAGGAGGAAGACTAATTATGTATCCAGCGTGTCAAATCTGTGGAAAGCCAGCTAAGACGATAAACAGTGAATATTGTCAAGGCACATATTGCGATGGTGTGCCAAGAGAGTATCCGTCGATAAAGAAGCCGCACACTAAGAAAAAACTCACACGGGTAATAATTAAAGCTCGGCGAAAGAAAGGGCGTAGAAAGGGTAACAGGTAAACGCCGTTTGCTAATGGCCTGCCATATGTCAATAAACTGGGCAATCGGGTACAAATCGTACCCAGTAGAACATTAAATTCAACCGTAGAACTGGCAGCATGACCCGAGGAATAAAGCTGGGTTCCCGAACGGGAGTAAGCCGAAAGGTGAGAAATCCTTCGCTCCGTGGTGGTGTTGTCAACTGGCTATATAAGTGGCTCGAAAGCCTGAAACTAAGCCTTGCG